>OGQT01000272.1_pt1 | contig 49885 bp, 46 predicted proteins | sample 1553261 | NCBI WGS metagenome assembly OGQT01 (sample SAMEA2579992, study PRJEB22360) | human gut metagenome | biome: human gut; feature: human-associated habitat; material: faeces | place: Denmark | collected 2008/2010
GATCAGCTCCATATTCTCCATTTTTTTGTGTACCCATAGTTTCCTCCTAATTTTCTTTTACAATTTTTCCTGCTTTTATTTGAAACATACGTTGAATTGGCAGGTGTTTACTAATAAATTCATCTAAGCCCGTACATGTAATAATCGTCTGTGTATCTTTAATACTCTCCAAAAGATACGTCTTACGATTACTATCAAGCTCCGACAAAACATCGTCAAGCAGCAAGATCGGTGATTCTTTCATCACTTCACGCATCAATTGAATCTGCGCCAGCTTTAAAGATAATGCTGCTGTCCTTTGCTGCCCCTGTGAACCATATTTTCTGATATCGATTCCATTTACAACAAAACTAATATCATCACGATGCGGTCCCACAGTCGTTGTAAAATATTTTAAATCTTTTTGTCTCTTTTTTTTAAGTTCCGTTAAATAACTATCATACCCTACATTGCGATCATATTCCAGTAAAATTTGTTCTTTTCCACCAGTTAATTTATTGTGAATTTTTTGACAGATTTTACCCAAATGTTTGATAAATTTTTCACGATATTTAATAACTTCCGAACCATATTTTACAAGTTGAATATCCCATGCTTCTAACGTATCTATCAGATTATTCTGAAAACGTATTTGTTTTAATAAATTATTTCTCTGTATCAAAATCTTATTATAATTTGTCAGTTGATACAAATACAGACGTTCCATCTGCGACAATTCAATATCCAGAAATTTTCTTCTCTCACTAGGACCACTTTTTACGATCTTTAAATCTTCTGGAGAAAACAAAATTACCGGAATCTGCCCAAGTAGATCACTTGATCTTCTGATCGGAATCTTGTCAATTGCCACACCTTTTGCTTTATTTTTCTTAAGATGCATATCCAACTGATGGTCGATTCCCTGCTTTTCAAAATGAATTCTTATGTGAGCTTCATTTTCTTCAAACTTTATTAACTCTCGATCCTTGTTTCCTCGATGCGATTTGGTTGTTGCGCTCAGATAAATAGATTCCAGAATATTAGTCTTTCCCTGGGCATTATCTCCATACAATAAATTGGTTCCACTCGCAAAATTCATGGAAAGTTCATCATAATTCCGATAATTTTTTAATTCCAAAGATTTAATAATCATACTACTCCCACACTATTTTACAATGCGAATTTCCTGTCCATCAAAAGACACAACTTCACCGCCATATAATTTTTTTCCTCTTCTTTTTTCAACTTCTCCGTTTACAAGAACTTCTCCATCCTGAATGACAATTTTTGCTACAACTCCAGAATCTACCAGTCCAGCAGCTTTTAATGCCTGACCAAGTTTAATAAATTCATCTTTAAGTTTAATTTCCATCTAAAAAATCCTTTCTAATGATTAAAATTAACCGGAAGAATCAGATAATTATATGTTCCGGCATCATCTTTGATATAACAAGGTGCTTTCGGATTTACAAGATAAATATTGATTTCTTCATCATCGATTACTCGAAGAACATCCATTAAAAACTTAGGATTAAAGCCAATTAAGAGATCTCTTCCTTCTTTTTGGATCAAAATTTCTTCTTCCATTGATCCAAAGAAAGAATTGATATTTAATTTTAATGAATGATCCGTAATATTGATAATTATTGGTTTTTTATCAGATTCACGAATCAAAAGACTCGCTCTGTCGATACAATTTAAAAATTCTTTTTTGTTAATTGTGATTTTTGTTTCATAATCGCTGGATAACATCTGACTTATCTTATAATATTCCCCTTCTAGCAATCTTGAAACAACTCTTGTATTATCAAATTCAAATAAAATATGTTTTGAAGTTACATAAATTGAAACATTTTCGTCCATTTCTCCGGAAATGATCTTAACAATTTCCTGTAAAGTTTTACCAGGAACAACAACTTTAAACGGATCATAATGATCTTTTAGTTCAATATGTCGAATAGAAATTCGATGACCATCCAAAGATACAACACTTAATTGGTCATCTTTTACTTCAAATAATTCACCAGTCATTAATTTTGTATTTTCATTGTCAGAAATTGAAAAAATTGTTTGACGAATTACTTCTTTTAATGAAAACTGTGACAAAGTGATGCTTTGATTTTTCTCAATCTCTGGTAAAGAAGGAAATTCTTCTCCTTCCTGTCCCATAATCTGAAAACATGCTTTTTCACAAGTAATCGTTGCTTTATACTGATCATCAGTTTCTATCATTACATCATTATCTGGTAATTTTCGTACAATTTCAGAAAAAAGTTTTGCTTCAATTGCAATTTTACCAGGTGCATCAATATGACCATCAATGGTTGTTTCAATTCCAAGTTCCATATCATTTGCTGTTAATCTGATATTTCCTGCAACTGCCTCAATTAAGATACATTTCAAAATTGGAAGAGTCGTATTATTTGATACTGCTTTTGAAACAATGGAAACAGCATGCACTAAATTAGATTTTGTACATATGATTTTCATAATTGTGAATAACTCCTTTCGGTGTCAGATTGTTGTTAAATAAATAAATAAAAGTCGTAGTAATAGTCGTAGTAGCTGTGGATATGGGGATAACCTTAAAAAACCGCTAAGGATAAAGCTTTATAATAGTTGATAAAATGTTCAAAAGTTGATGAAAATCAGAGGATAATCGTGAACTTATCAACATCACCTAAAATTGCAAAAACAATAATACACAGGATATCCACAGCTTATCCACAGAAAATGTGGATAACTAACGATAAAATGTGAAAAAAATAAAAATTAATCCATCTTTTTGGTGATAACTTCAATAACCTTGCTTAATTCAGGGTCTTTTTCAAGATCTTTTTCAATTTTCTCAATACCATGAATCACAGTAGAGTGATCCCTCTTACCAATGATCTCACCAATTTTAACGAGTGATTGATCTGTCATTTTCTTACACAAATACATACAGATCTGCCGTGGATAAGCAATATCATGACTGCGTTTTTTTGAGATGATATCACTTGTCTGAATATTAAAATGTTCAGCAACTGTCTGCATGATCAATTCAGGTGTAATAGCCTGTTTTGTTTTATTATCGATCAGATCTTGAAGAGCAATTTTGGATAATTCAAGGTCAATTGGTTTTTTATTTAATTTGGAATAAACCTTAATTTTATTTAATGCACCTTCGAGGTCACGAATATTAGACTTAATGTGTGTTGCAATGTAATCAAAAATTTCATCATCAATATAAATATTGTCTAATTCTGCACGTTTTCTGAGGATTGCAACCTTTGTTTCATAGTTTGGAGGTTGGATATCAACTGGAAGTCCCCAGCTGAAACGGCTCCGGAGTCTTTCTTCTAATACATCCAGCTCTTTTGGAGGTTTATCAGAGGAAAGAATAATCTGTTTTTTAGAGTTATAAAGTGCATTAAAGGTATGGAAAAATTCCTGCTGTGTACTTTCTTTACCAATAACGAACTGAATATCATCGACTAATAAAACATCGATATTACGGTATTTACTGCGCAACTCTTCCTGTTTTTTGTGCTGAATTGAATTGATAACTTCATTTGTAAAATCTTCACTTGTTACATATAAAACATTCAAAGAACTATTATGTTCAATGATATAATGTGCGATGGAGTGCATTAAATGAGTCTTTCCAAGACCTGCACCTCCATATAAAAACAGCGGATTATAGGCTTCCGCTGGAGCTTCCGCAACAGCAATACTGGCAGCATGTGCCATGCGGTTATTGTCACCGATTACGAATGTATCAAAAGTATAACGGGGATTTAAGTTATTATTGTCATGTTCAGGTGTAGCAGCAGGAGTTTGTTTTGGTTTTTCTCCATCTTTTTCTAGCTCAACCTCTATATCGTATTTCTTGCCGGTAAGATCGGAAATAGCAAGGGAAATATAAAAATCGTACATTTTTTTCTTAATAAATTGAATACCCCGCTCATCATATTTAGCATCCAGAGAAAGAATTATCTTATTGGACTGGACATCTTTAATATGTAATGGTTTAATCCAGGCATTAATTGCAGCACTGGAAACGTCATGCTCTTGCTCAAGCTTGACTAATACATCATCCCAAATTTTCTCAATTTCGTTTTTCATGGATAACATAAATCCCTTTCTAAATCATATTTTTATAAATGTGCATAGTACGGCACTATATTTAGTGTATAACAAAAGATTTCTTTTTTCAATCGAAAAATAAAAGTTGCCCACATAATGTGGATAAGTTATTCCACATTATACACATGTTGAAAAACGTGATAAAATAAGGCAATTCGACATTTTGTGTGTTTATTGCCCACATTTTATCACCAAGTTATGCACAAGTTATCTACAAATTGTGGATAACTTTCGTGTAAACCACAATATATATGAAAATACATAAGAAAGTGAAAAAAGCGTAGAATTTACTTGACTTTTTGGCATTTCTCTGTCTATAATAGGAGTGATGTTTTTACGAATATATTATTCATATATATAACGCATAAAATTTTGTTAAGGAGGTGTTTTAGAATGAAAATGACATTTCAGCCAAAGAAAAGACAGAGATCTAAGGTTCATGGATTTAGAAAAAGAATGAGCACTGCAAACGGAAGAAAAGTTCTGAAGAGCAGAAGAGCAAAAGGAAGAAATAGATTATCAGCTTAGGTCGCAGAGATGTGACCTTTTCTTTTCTCTATTAATAAGGAAGAGAACCATGAAAAATTATCATTCATTAAGAAATAATAAAGAGTTCCAGATGGTATATAATGAAGGAAAATCCAAAGCTAATAAGTACTTGGTCCTTTATTATAGGAAGAATGACCTAGAATATAACCGTCTGGGAATATCAATAAGTAAAAAAGTTGGAAATAGTGTAGTGCGTCATAGAACTACACGCTTAATTCGTGAAAGCTATCGTTTGAATCAGGATAATTTAAAAACAGGATATGATATGGTAGTAATTGCAAGACAAACTGCAAAAGGAAAGGACTGCCATACGATTGAAAGTGCATTTTTACATTTGGTAGATTTGCATCATCTAAGAAGAGTTGAACACAATTGAAGAAGATTTTAATATCCATTATCAGGTTTTACAGAAAATATTTATCGAAATTAAAGGGAAGAGGAACATGTATTTATGTTCCGACTTGTTCGGAATATGCCATAGAAGCATTGGAGAAGCACGGAGTTGTCAAAGGGAGTCTTTTGGCAATTTTTAGAATATTACGATGTAATCCATTTTCAAAAGGCGGATATGACCCTGTTCCGGAAGTCAGGAAAGGAAAAAGGTGCAAAAAATGATGTTATTGGCACAAGCCCAGACTACGGGCACCGGAGGTATTTTAACTCCGTTTGTAATTATTTTTGGTTGGATCATTCGAGCAATCTATAGTGGATTAGCAACAATGGGTATCTATAATGTTGGTTTATGTATTATTTTATTTACATTAGTTTCTAAGTTAATTTTATTACCATTAACAATGAAACAGCAGAGATCTATGAAGATCAATCAGCATATGCAGCCAGAGATCAATAAGATCACTAAGAAATATCGTAACAAAAGAGACCAGGCATCTATGATGAAACAGAATGAAGAGATGCAGAAAGTTTATGAAAAGTATGGTTCAAGTCCAACTGGTGGATGTTTACCAACATTAATTCAGTTTCCGATCATCATGGCACTGTATTATGTAATTCGTGGTGTTAATACTTATATTCCTCAGATTGCACATGATACACAGTATCATCCAAATCTATTTTTAGGTATGGATTTAAATTCAGCACCAGGATTCAGATTAACTCCATTACTGATCATCCCCGTATTATCATTTATTTTTCAGTTCTTAAGTGCAAAAACATCTATGTCTACAAATCAGATGGATGAAAGTACACCAGGAGCAGGAATGACAAAGAGTATGATGTACACAATGCCGTTAATGTCATTTGTAATGTGTATTTCATTACCAATCGGTATTGGTATTTACTGGACAGCGAGTGCTTTATTCCAGTATATTCAGCAGGTTGCGTTTAATTACCATTATGATCATGCTGATATGGATAAGATTATTGAAAAAAGTCGTGAGAAGGCAGCTAAGAAAAGAAAGAAAAAAGGTCCTTCTCTTTATGAAAAGATGTTGGGGGCACAGGCTGAACAGCAGGGACTGCAAGGTACAGATTCCAGCATTAAGAAGAGTGCAAATCTGAAATCAACAAAGAATATTGATTATTCAGGAAATTCTAAAGGAGGAATTGCGTCTAAAGCGAATGTACTCAACAAAAACAAAGGGGGTAAATAAGGATGTCAGCAAAGAGATTCACTGGAAAAACTGAATCTGATGCAGTTATGAATGCTGCAATGGAGTTGGGAATTCCAAGTACAGACCTCAAGTATACAGTGATCGATCCGGGAAGTAATGGCTTTTTTGGGCTGTTTAAGAAACCAGTCATCATTGAAATTAAAGAAGAAGAAAAGAAAGAGGCAGAAGTTAAGCCTCAGACAATAGAAAAAGAGAAACCTAAGAAAAAGGTTGAAAAGAAACCAGCGAAGACGGCAGATGAGAAATCAAATCGTCAGCCTAAGAAGAGTTCTAAAGCAAAAGAAGAGGTTCCTGTAAAGGAAACTAAGAAGAATAAGACACCAGAGAATATTGATCAGATCATTAAAGATACTGAAAAGTATTTGGATGAAGTGTTAAGAGCGATGGGGCTTGATCCAAAGTTAAATCTTTACTATAACCGCAGAGATAACGTATTAAACATCAATGTATCTGGAGAGAAGATGGGTGCATTGATCGGTAAGCACGGACAGACACTGGATGCCCTGCAGTATCTTATCAGTCTTTATGTAAATAAAGAGAGCGATTCTTTTGTAAAGATCAAGCTTGATACAGAAAATTACAGAGAAAGAAGACAGCAGACTTTAGAGAAATTAGCAGGAAGCATTGCGTATAAAGTAAAGAAGAATAAAAAACCAATTTACTTAGAACCAATGAATCCAAATGAGCGTAGAATCATCCATTCTGCATTGCAGAGAGATCCGGAAGTGATTACAAAGAGCGAAGGTAAGGATCCTTATCGTAAAGTTGTTGTTATGCTTAAAAAATAAGATTTAGGGCTGCCTTAATTTAGGCAGCCCTTTTTTGAGGTATATTATATGAAGTCAAATACGATTGCAGCAATTGCTACTCCGATGACCAATAGTGGAATTGGAATTATCAGGATCAGCGGAGATCAGGCACTGGATATTATTGAAAAAGTATTTAAACCGAAGAAAATAGATAAGAAGATAAAGGAAGTCAAGACATATACAGCACATTATGGACACGTATATGACGGAGAGACATTGCTTGATGAGTGTATTGTGCTTGTTATGAAAGGTCCACATTCTTATACAGCAGAAGATGTTGTAGAGATTAACTGCCATGGTGGTGTGGTTGTTATGAAGAAAGTTCTGGAAGCAGTATTTAAGGCCGGAGCAGCACCTGCAGAGCCAGGTGAGTTTACAAAGAGAGCATTTTTGAATGGACGAATCGACCTTTCAGAAGCAGAAGCTGTTATGGATCTGATTCAGTCTAAGAATGAATTTGCAATGAGCACATCTTTAAAGCAGTTAGAGGGGGCGCTTGGAAAGAAAATTACAGAGATCCGAAAACAGATTATTCACAGCGTTGCATTTATCGAATCAGCATTGGATGACCCAGAACATTATAGTGTGGATGGATTTTCAGATGAGCTGAGAGAGCAGGTTGAGAAAATTATTAAACAGTTGAATGAATTTCTGGAGAATGCAGATAATGGACGAATTCTCAAAGAAGGAATACAGACTGTTATTGTTGGAAAACCGAATGCAGGAAAATCTTCTGTATTGAATGTTTTGCTGGGAGAGGAACGAGCAATCGTTACAGATATTGCAGGTACAACAAGAGATACGTTGGAAGAATCAATTCAGATCAAAGGAATTCCGCTGAACATCATTGATACAGCAGGAATCAGAGATACAAATGATCTGATTGAAAAGATTGGAGTAGACAAAGCCAAAGAACTGTTAAAGAAAGCTGATCTTGTTCTTTATGTTGTAGATACATCAGATCCTTTAACGAAGGATGATGAAGAAATCATGCAGCTTATTGAAGGTAAGCAAACGATTGTTTTATTAAATAAAGCTGATCTTGAGCAGGTAGTGACAAAGGAAAATCTTAAGGAAAAAGGTTTTGATCAGATTGTTCAGATTTCAGCCAAGGAGCAGACTGGAATTGAAGAATTATATCAATTGATTCAGGATATTTTCTTTGAAGGACATGTTTCGTTTAATGATGAAATATACCTGACGAATATGAGACACAAAACAGAAGTAAGTGAGGCATTAAAGAGCCTTTCTATGGTATTACAGAGTATTGAAGATGGAATGCCAGAAGATTTCTTCTCTATTGATCTTTTAGATGCCTATGAGCATTTAGGATTTATCACAGGAGAATCTGTGGGAGAAGACCTGGTAAATGAGATTTTTGCAGAATTTTGTATGGGTAAATAAAGATGAATAATTTAGAAGAAAAATATGATATCATTGTTGTAGGTGCTGGCCATGCCGGATGTGAAGCCGCACTTGCAGCAGCCAGAATGGGATTTGAAACAATCTGTTTTACAGTAAGCATGGATAGTGTTGCACTGATGCCATGCAATCCGAATATTGGAGGAAGCTCTAAGGGACATCTGGTAAAAGAAATTGATGCACTTGGTGGTGAAATGGGTAAAAATATCGATAAAACCTATTTACAGTCCAAGATGCTAAATAAATCAAAGGGACCGGCAGTACATTCTTTGAGAGCACAGGCAGATAAGAAGATGTATTCTATTTCTATGACACAGGTTATGGGGAATACACCAAATCTTACACTTCGTCAGGGGGAAGTTACAGAAATCCTTGTGGAAGATGGAAAGATTAAAGGAGTTAAGACATATTCAGGTGCGGTTTATTATGCAAAAGCAGTTGTATTGACGACAGGAACTTATCTGAAAGCACGTTGCATTTATGGGGAAGTAAGTAATCACACAGGACCAAACGGGCTGCAGGCAGCCAATTATCTGACAGATTCCTTAAAGAGTTATGGTATTTCCATGAGACGATTTAAAACAGGAACACCTGCCAGAATTGATAAGAATACGATTGATTTTTCTAAGATGGCAGAGCAGTTTGGAGATGAAAGGATCGTACCATTCAGCTTTACAAATAAGGAAGAAGATATCAAGAGAGATCAGATTTCATGCTGGTTAACGTATACAACAGAAGAGACACATGAAATCATCAAAGAAAATCTTCACAGATCACCATTATTTTCTGGAGCAATTGAGGGAACAGGACCTAGATATTGTCCATCTATCGAAGACAAGATCGTGAAATTTCCAGATAAGAATCGTCATCAGGTATTTATTGAGCCAGAAGGCGAATATACAAATGAGATGTATGTTGGTGGTATGTCAAGTTCATTGCCAGAAGATGTACAGTATAAGATGTATCACAGTGTTCCAGGACTTGAGAATGCCAAGATCGTGAGAAATGCTTACGCAATTGAGTATGATTGTATTGATGCGACACAGTTAAAAGCATCTCTGGAATTTAAAGAGATTGATGGTTTATTTTCCGGTGGACAGTTTAATGGAAGCTCAGGATATGAAGAGGCAGCAGCACAAGGGTTGATGGCAGGTATCAACGCTGCACGTAAATTACAGGAAAAAGATCCTATCATTCTGGATCGTTCACAGGCTTATATTGGAGTTTTGATCGATGATCTGGTTACAAAAGAAACACAAGAACCATATCGTATGATGACATCAAGAGCAGAGTATCGTTTACTACTTCGTCAGGATAATGCGGATCTTCGTCTGACAAAGATTGGATATGAAGCAGGATTGATCAGTCAGGAACGATATGACAAGTTATTAGTAAAAGAACAGCAGATTGAAGATGAGATGAAGCGTCTTGAAGATATTAATGTGGGTGCATCCAAAAATGTTCAGACATTGCTTGAGAAACTTGGCAGTACAACATTAAAATCATCTGCAAAGATGACAGAACTGATTCGTCGTCCAGAGCTTACTTATATGGATTTGGCACCAATCGATCCAGATAGACCAGAGTACGATCTGGATGTTCAGGAACAGGTAAATATTAATATTAAATATGAAGGATATATCAAACGTCAGTTGTCACAGGTAAAACAGTTTAAGAAGATGGAGAAAAAGAGAATTCCAGAAGATATTGATTACGAAGATGTTGGAAGCTTGCGAATTGAAGCAAAACAGAAGTTATCAAAGATCAGACCATCGTCTATCGGACAGGCATCCAGAATTTCAGGGGTGTCACCAGCAGATATTTCTGTATTGCTGATTTATCTGGAACAGATGCACCATAGGAGATAATAGATGGAAAGATTAAGAGAAAAAGCAGCTGTATTTGGAATTGCATTAAGTGATCATCAGTTAGAACAGTTTGAAATGTACTATAAGATGCTTGTAGAGAAGAATAAAGTGATGAACCTGACCGCGATCACAGAAAAAAATGAAGTAATCGATAAACATTTTGCAGATAGCTTGGCATTGGTAAAGAGTGGAGTTGAGTTGAAAGATCAAAAAATTCTGGATCTAGGAACAGGTGCAGGATTCCCAGGGATTCCATTAAAGATTGCGTTTCCAGAATTAGAGATTGTATTACTAGATTCCTTAAACAAACGAATTAAATTTTTAAATGAAGTAATCAACACATTAGGACTTCAAAAAATCACAGCGATTCATGGACGTGCAGAAGATTTTGCAAAACAAAAAGAATATAGAGAAAATTTTGATTATGTAGTATCAAGAGCGGTGGCAAATCTGACAGTTTTATCAGAGTATTGTATTCCTTATGTAAAAGAAGGGGGATATTTTCTTCCATATAAATCAGGGGATATCAAAGAAGAAGCCAAGAATTCAAAAAAAGCGGTGAAAATTCTAGGTGGAAATATTGAAGATATTATATCTTTTGAAATTCCGGATACAGATATGGCGAGAACAATTTTAAAGATTCATAAGACAAAAGCAACACCAAAACGTTTTCCAAGGAAAGCTGGTTTACCATCAAAGGAACCAATTTGTTAAAAGGTTTTACTTTCATTTCTGATGGTTATCGTTTATGATAAAAAGAAAGTGGTAAAAATATGGAGAAGAAGAAAGAAAAAAGTTATTTGATCAGTCAGTTATATGATTATCTGGAAGAACAGATACAGTTATTAAAAACAGACAGACATCAGTTGAACCGCAAGATGTATGAGGTCATGCAGGAAAAGAATGAAAAAGAAGGTACGATTGAAAACCAGCAGAAAATCTATCAGATACGAAAGATATTTTCACCGTTACCATTAGAAATCGAAGAATCAAAGCAAAGTGTTTCAGAAGATGTTATAAAGATTGAAAAAGATATCAAAGAATTTCAGAAGAAGATTCATGATAAAGATCATAGAATCGAAGAATTACTTAGCTATCAAAAGGGATTAGAAGAAGATCTGCTCTTTGATGATATAGTAACTGAAGATGTTAACGAAGATGAAAAGATTCCATTTGTTCCAGCGTTTGATCAATTGATGAAATATATTAAAAAAATATATCCAACAGCACGATTAAATTATCGCGAATCAAAAGAGGAATCTAAAGTTTGTATGACATTTTCATTTTTGAAAGGATTTCATGAGATATTTGAGACATTAATGGATGATATAGGGGTTTTTGTTATTAACTTTGAAAAAAATATTGATGAGTATAAAATATTAATTAAAATAGAAGCAAAACCTAAAATTATTAAAAATGCAAAAGAGTTTTATGAGAAACGCAGTGCCCTTGAAAAAGAACTTACAAAAGAATTTTCAGTGACAAGATGGAAGACAAATTCAATTAATGTTCAGGCATTGATCGAACTATAGAAAGGGAAGATTATGAGAAATAAAGTTATTGATTTATTAGATCAGACAATCGAAGAATTAGATAAAGAGAAGATTGATGGAATTCTTGAAATTCCACCAAAAGATGATATGGGAGATTTCGCATTTCCATGTTTTCAATTAGCGAAAGTATTTAGAAAAGCTCCTAATATGATCGCAACAGAGCTTGCAGAAAAAATTCCTGCAAGCGACGATGTATCAAAAGTAGAAGCTATGGGCCCTTATGTAAACTTCTTTTTGAATAAAGAAAATTATGTAAAAGAAGTTTTAGCAAAAGTAAATGATACTTATGGTACCCAGGAAATCGGAAAAGGAAAAACTGTTTGTATCGATTATTCTTCACCTAATATTGCAAAGAACTTTCATGTTGGACATTTAAGAACGACAATCATTGGAAACTCTTTATATCATATTTTTGATAAATTGGGATATCACGTAGAAAGAATTAATCATTTAGGTGATTGGGGAACACAGTTTGGTAAACTGATCGTTGCGTATAAGAAATGGGGAAGTAAAGAAGCAGTTGAAGAAAAAGGTATTCCTGAGCTTTTAAGAATTTATGTAAAATTCCATGAAGAAGCTGAGAAAGATGATACATTAAATGATCAGGCTCGAGAATGGTTTGCCAAGATGGAAAAAGGTGATGAAGAAGCATTATCTATCTGGGAATGGTTTAAAGACATCAGTATGGTAGAATATAAAAGAATTTATAAAATGCTGAATATGGATTTTGATCATTACACAGGTGAAAGCTTTTATCGTGATAAAACAGCAGCAGTTGTAGAAGAATTAAAAGAGAAAAATCTTCTAAAAGAAAGTGAAGGAGCAATGATCGTAGATCTTGATGAATATGATATGGCACCATGTCTTGTAATGAAGAAAGACGGAAGTAGTATTTATGCAACAAGAGATTTAGCTGCAATTTTCTATCGAAAGAAAGAATATAATTTTGATAAGTGTATTTATGTAACTGGATTAGAGCAGAAATTACATTTTGCACAGGTATTTAAAGTAGTAGAATTAATGGGATATGAATGGGCAAAAGAAAACCTGATTCATGTACCTTATGGATTAGTAAGTTTAGAAGGTGGAAAGCTTTCAACAAGAAGTGGTAATATCGTATATGCAGAAGACATCTTAAAAGAATCTGTATCTAAGATCAGAGAGATCATTGCAGAAAAGAATCCAGATCTTAAAGATAAAGAAGATGTTGCACAGAAAGTTGGAATTGGAGCAATTATCTTTAATGACTTGTATAACCAGAGAATCAAAGATGTAACATTTACATGGGAGAAGATTCACAGCTTTGATGGTGAGACAGGACCATATGTTCAGTACACATATGCAAGAGCTGCAAGTGTGTTGAGAAAAACAGGAATCACAGAAGTTGGAGATATTGATGCATCCTTAGTAACAGATGAAACATCTGTAGCTTTATTAAAGGAAATCGAAAGATTCCCAGAAGTGATCAAAGTGGCAGCAGATAGATTAGAACCTTCTGTAGTTTCTAGATATGTTATGGGAGTAGCACAAAGCTTCAATCGTTTTTATCATGAAAATCAGTGTAATGTAGAGGATCAGAAATTAAAAGAAGCAAGAGTTAAGATTGTTATTTTGGCAAAACAGGTAATTAAAGATGCATTAGAATTATTAGGAATCCAGTGTCCAGAACAAATGTAATTAATAATAAAGCTTTATTAATTATTATGGACAGATGCATTTCAAAATTTATAAGCAATTGAGGAGTATTCAGATGAATACTCCTTTTCGCATCTGAATATTATAAAATGTTTCACGTGAAACATTTTTGAAAAAATTGAAATTGCGTGAAACAAATATTGCACAAAAAAATAATAAATGTTTCACGTGAAACATATGGCAATGCAAAAAAAATAGTGTTATAATATTGTTCAAAAGGAGAAAGAAATGGGAAGAATTATTGCAATTGCCAACCAGAAAGGTGGAGTTGGAAAGACAACGACAGCGGTTAATCTTTCAGCAGCACTTGCGGCAAAAGGAAAGAAAACCTTACTCGTTGATATGGATCCTCAGGGAAATACCACCAGTGGCTTGGGATTAGACAAAAACGAGCTGGATAAGACAACTTATGAGGTGATTACAGGAGAAGAAAAGATACAAGATTGTATCATTAAAGACTTGTTTGATAATCTATCCTTACTTCCAGCAAATCGAAATTTAGCTGGAGCAGAAATTGAATTGATGACTGTGGATAAAATGCAGTTTATCATGAAAGAGAATCTTCAAAAGGTAAGAAGAAGATACGATTTTATTATTATCGATTGCCCACCGGCATTGGGAATGTTAACAGTAAATGCCATGACAGCAGCAAATACCGTAATTGTTCCGATTCAATGTGAATTTTATGCATTGGATGGACTTACACAGCTGATCTATACAATTGACCTGATTCAGAAGAGTCTGAATCCAAGATTAAAGATAGAGGGTGTTGTGTTTACAATGTATGATGGTAGAACAAATCTATCGCTGCAGGTTGTAGAGAATGTCAAATCGTACTTAAATCAGAATATTTACAAGACGATCATTCCAAGAAATGTACGTCTGGCAGAGGCACCAAGTCATGGACTTCCAATCAATGTATATGCTCCTCGATCTTCAGGAGCAGAAAGCTATAATCTACTTGCAGAAGAAGTGATTGAAAATGGAGGTAAAAAATAATGTCAGGAAAGAAAATGGGACTTGGAAGAGGATTGAATACACTGATTCCAAAAGCACCGATTGTCGATGAAGAAGATGTAGAACAAGTAAAGAAAAAAGTATCAAGATCATCGAAATCAAAGAAAAAAGCTGAGCCAGAGAAAGAACTGACATTACCAATTGACAAGATTGAACCTAATCCTGATCAGCCACGTAATCAGTTTGATGAAGATACATTACAGGAATTATCAGATTCAATTAAACAATATGGAATGTTGCAACCAATTTTGGTAACTCCAAAAGATGACTTCTATGAGATCATTGCAGGAGAAAGAAGATGGAGAGCAGCAAAATTAGCAGGCCTTAATGAAGTCCCTGTCATGATCCGTAAGTATAATGAAAATGAAGTTGTAGAGATCGCTTTAATTGAAAATATTCAAAGAGATAATTTAAATCCAATTGAAGAAGCTATGGCATATAAACGCCTAATGGAAGAATTTCAATTAAAACAAGATGAAGTTGCAGGCAAGGTTAGCAAGAGCCGTGCTGCGATCACAAACTCATTAAGACTTTTGAAACTTGATCCAAGAGTACAAAAAATGCTGGAAGAAGAAATGATCAGTACAGGACATGCGAGAGCATTATTAGCAATTACAAACAAAGATCAACAATATGAAATTGCACAGAAAGTTTTTGATGAAAAATTAAGCGTCAGAGATATCGAAAAACTTGTCAAAGATTTAAAGAAAATCAAAAAAAATAAAAAAGAAGAAAAAGATGTTCACGATATCCTTTATACTCAGCTGGAAGAATCTATGAAACAGGTTCTTGGAAGCAAGGTAACTATTAAAAATAAAAAGAATAATAAAGGAAAAATAGAAATTGAGTATTATTCACAAGACGAATTAGAACGCATTGTGGATATGATAAGATCAATTTAGGAGGAACATGAGATGACAAATTTTTTAAATAGTGTAAGTATGGAATATGTTGTGATTGGCCTGGCCGGTGTATTAGCATTAGCACTGATCCTTGTAATTGTTGCTTTAGTTAAAGTTAGTAAACTAAAAAAACGTTACGAAAAATTCCTATCGGGAAAAGATGGTAAATCATTAGAAGAAAGCATTATCAAGAAATTTGAAAAGCTTAACGAAATCATTGTAGAACAAGATTTTCTAGAAGGTGAAATACAGAGAATCGATGAAGAACATAGGAGTAGCTTTTCTAAGATGGAAGTATATAAGTATAATGCGTTCTCTGATATGGGTGGAGAAACAAGTTTTGTAATTGCATTACTTGACCATAATAATAATGGAACACTTTTAAATGGTATGAGCAGTCAGAATGCAACATATGTTTATGCCAAAGAAATCAAAGATGGTGCTGCCAAAGTAGCATTATCAGATGAGGAAAAAACAACATTAGAAAAATGTATGAACAAATAATTGGAGGAAAAAATGTTAGATATTAAATTTTTAAGAGAAAATCCAGATGTAGTAAAACAGAACATCAAAAATAAATTTCAGGATCGTAAGTTACCTTTAGTTGATGAAGTTATCGAACTTGATAAGGAAAATCGTGAGATCAAACAGGAAGTTCAGGCACTTCGTGCAGATCGTAACAAATTATCTAAACAGATTGGTGCCTTAATGGGACAGGGTAAAAAAGAAGAAGCAGAAGAAGTTAAAAAACAGGTTACAGCATCTGCAGATCGTATTGAAGAATTAAGTGAAAGAGAAAAAGTTGTCGAAGAGAAGATCAAAGAGATCATGATGACAATTCCAAATATTATTGATCCATCTGTACCAATTGGTAAAGACGACAGTGAAAACGTTGAACTTGAAAGATTTGGAGAACCAGTTGTTCCTGATTTTGAAGTACCATATCATACAGACATTATGGAAAGCTTTGATGGAATTGATCTTGATAGTGCAAGAAAAGTAGCAGGTAATGGATTCTATTATCTGATGGGAGATATTGCAAGATTACATTCTGCAGTTATCGCATATGCAAGAGACTTTATGATCGATAGAGGATTTACTTACTGCGTACCACCTTTCATGATCAGAAGCAATGTCGTAACAGGTGTTATGAGTTTTGACGAAATGGATGCTATGATGTACAAGATCGAAGGTGAAGACCTGTATCTGATCGGAACAAGTGAACATTCTATGATCGGTAAATTTATCGACACAACAACACCAGAAGATCAGTTACCAAAAACATTGACAAGTTATTCTCCATGCTTCAGAAAAGAAAAAGGAGCACATGGGATTGAAGAACGTGGTGTCTACAGAATCCATCAGTTTGAAAAACAGGAAATGATCGTTGTTTGTAAACCAGAAGAAAGCAAAGACTGGTATGAAAAACTATGGAAGAATACAGTAGATTTATTCCGTTCTATGGATATTCCAGTAAGAACATTAGAATGCTGCTCTGGTGACTTAGCAGATCTTAAGGTAAAATCTGTTGATGTAGAAGCATGGTCTCCAAGACAGAAGAAATATTTCGAAGTAGGAAGCTGTTCTAACCTTGGTGATGCACAGGCAAGAAGACTTCGTATCCGTGTGAAAGGTGAAAACGGAAACTACTTTGCTCATACATTAAATAATACAGTAGTAGCACCACCTAGAATGCTGATTGCTTTTTTAGAGAACAACTTAAGAGAAGACGGAAGCGTTGCAATTCCAGAAGTATTAAGACCATATATGGGTGGAAAAGAATCTTTACAGCCTAAAAAATAAGAAATAAAAGACTTCCGAAAGCGTCTCAAATGTGAGGCGCTTTTTCTTTTGCAAAAGTTTATGATATGATATTATAAGAATTCATTATTATAAGAACTCATAAGGAAAGGTGGGGAGAAAGAAAATGAAAGCAAAGATAATCATAGTAGAAGATCATGAACCCATTCGTAATGAACTTAGCATATTATTAAGTAAATATGGATATGAGATTATAGCAATAGAACATTTTGATACCGTTGTGGAAGATTGTTTAAGAGAAAACGCAGACTTAATCTTACTGGATATTAATCTGCCTTTATATGATGGCTATTATGTATGTAGAGCCATCAGAGAAAAATCAGAAGTACCGATTATAGTTGTGACAAGCCGTGACAGTGAGATGGATGAACTGATGAGCATGAATCTTGGAGCAGATGATTTTGTGACGAAACCATATAATACACAGATTTTATTAGCAAGGATTTCTGCAATGCTGAAAAGAACCCGGAAAGAAGAAGTAGAGAATTCAGTACAATATCATGGCTTGAAATTACAATTAAATAACAGTATGGTTGTTTATGAAGATCAGGTTATTGAATTGAGCAAAAATGAAATGAGAATATTGTATACGCTTTTACAAAATAAAGGTAAGATTGTCAGCAGAGATCATCTGATGGAAACATTATGGCAGTCCAATGAATTTATTGATGATAATACATTAACTGTAAATGTTAATCGTGTCAGAAAGAAATTAGAGTCAGCAGGGTTAAAAGATTTCATAAAAACCAAAAGAGGGCAAGGGTATATGGTATGAGACTGCGAAGATTTTTAAGTATTTATTATGCACAGATGGCAACTCATTTTATATTTCTATGTCTGATAGAAGGATTACTTTATATTTTTGAAGTGAATAGATATTTGATGATTTATTTACTAGTGATCGGTATTTTACTGGAGCTTATTTATCTTGGACAACAGTATATGAAAAAGTTCAGATATTATAAAGAAATGACAATTAAACTTGATATGCTGGATCAGAAAAATATGCTTTCTGAAATGATGGAGCGGCCAGAGTTTTTTGAGGGAGAATTTATTTATGATATTCTGCAAAGCTGTAATAAGTCTATGAATGATGAAATACTTCAGTATAGAACGGAGGCAGCAGGCTATCGGGAATATATTGAAATGTGGATTCATGAAGTGAAAACACCATTGGCAGCAGCCAAGTTAATTCTTGAGAATCATCCGTCAGAAATCAAAGAAGCAATGGATGAGGCATTACAGCAGATTAATTACTATCTTGAACAAGCACTTTATTATGCACGAAGCAATAGCGTAGAAAAAGATTATCTGGTAAAAGAATTAAATTTAAAAGATATGGTACAAAAAGCTGTCAGATCCAATGCAAGAATCATGATCAGCAACAAGATTAAAATTAGTATGAACAATCTGGACCAGAAAATATTTAGTGATGAAAAGTGGCTGTTATTTATATTAAATCAGATTATCAGCAATGCGGTAAAATATAAAAAAGAAGATCCACAGATATCCTTTGAGGCAAGACAATCAACGAATCAGATATTTTTAGAGATTCGGGATAATGGAATTGGAATTGCAGCAAAAGATTTGCCAAGAGTGACAGATAAAGGTTATACTGGAACTACAGGAAGAAACTATGAGAAATCAACCGGGATGGGATTATATTTGTGTAAGAAGCTTTGTGACAAATTGCAGTTAAGTTTCAAGATTGAGTCAAAAGAAGAAGAATACACGATTGTTACCATTGGTTTTCCAAGAAGCTCAATGATTTTTCTAAATGAATGATCCAACAGGAGGTTTACAATGTTTGCAGATTACCATATACATTCATATTTTAGTGAAGATACAGATTTTCCAATGGAGCTGGAGATTCAGAAAGCCATTGAATTAGGAATGGATGAACTATGTTTTACAGAACATTCTGACTATGATGTACCGACAGTAGTCAATTGTGATTATGATGCTTATTTTAAAGAAATGGAAGAAATGAAAGAAAAATATAAAGGGCAGATCACATTAAAGACAGGAATCGAATTTGGAATTCAGGTACATACAACAAAAGCGTATGAGGAAACATTTGGACAGTATCCGTTTGATTTTGTAATCTTTTCCTGCCATCAGGTAGAGAATAAAGAGTACTGGAGACAGGAGCCGCAGAAAGGGAAGACTCAGTTAGAATATAATCGAAGATACTATCAGGAAATTTTAGACGTTGTAAAGGCATATAAAGATTACAGTATTCTGGGACATCTCGATGTAATCAAAAGATACGATCTGAATGGTGAAATTGAGCTTGAAAAAATTAAAGATTTGATTGAACAGATCTTTGAAGTTGTGATCGCAGATGGAAAAGGAATTGAATTGAATACCTCAAGTCGTGCTTATCATCTGAAAAGTCTGATGCCGTCAAGGGAAATCTTAGAGCTTTATCATGATATGGGTGGAAAGATTATTACGATCGGATCTGATGCACATAATGCGGACCGTGTTGGAGACAGGGTTATGGAATCGCAGAAGATACTGAAAGAAATTGGATTTAATGGAATCTATACGTTTGATCAGATGAAACTAAAATTTCATGAATTTAAATTTTAGAAATAGAGATAGAAAAACGCTGGGACCAATGATTATTTGGACCAGCGTTTTATATTATATTTTTATTCTTAGATGATCAATGATTTAAAAGCAGATTATTTATCTAATAAGATCAGTGCCATAAATACAAGATCTTCATCTCCAATATTCTCAATGGCATGTCCGGCACCATCACTTGTAAATGTAGTGTCTCCAGCGTGTACTTCATACTTTGTACCATTATCGTTGTAAAGACCAGTTCCCTGAAGAATATGATAAGCTTCCCCTTCATTTTCATGAGTATGATAAGCAAGGGCACATCCTGGTGGTACGATGACTTTTCCGTAGAGGCGGCTGCTGTCTTTCATTTCTTTCTTCGTTAAGAATTCCATTTTTCTAAGTGGTGTGTCAGAACCATTAGCGTCAGGAATTGTTCCAATTTTTACGTCTTCATTTTTTAAATACATGTTGAGTTCCTCCTTTATATAGTCATGTTAAATTTAGTATAGTAGTTTTCATGGGAAATATCAATATAACAAAATTGTAAGTTTCATGTAAGGAAAATCGATGGATACAGTTTTTGGCTAATGATATATTATAGACAAGGCAATAAGAGGAACAAAAGGGTAAAACAAAATGATTTGAAAAGAAAGATAAGGAGATGGAAGAATGAGTTCTGTATTGAAGGTTGATAATATTGAAAAATATTATGGTAGTAAAGCAAATCTGACAAAGGCAATCGACCGGATCAGTTTTGAAGTAGAGAAGGGTGAGTATATTGGAATCATGGGAGCTTCTGGAAGTGGTAAGACTACGTTGCTGAATTGTATATCAACCATCGACCGTGTGACGGCCGGAAATATTTTGATCAATGGAATGGATATTACCAAACTGAAAGGGAAGCATCTTTCAAAATTCAGGAGAGAGGAACTGGGATTTATCTTTCAGGACTTTAATCTGTTAGATACATTGACAGCATTTGAAAATATTGCACTGACACTTACGATCATGAAAGTTCCGGCAAAAGAGATTGAGGACAGAGTAAGATCGATCGCAGAGAAATTAATGATCACAGAGGTGTTAAACAAATATCCATATCAGATGTCTGGAGGGCAGAAGCAGAGAGTGGCAAGTGCGAGAGCAATGATCTCAAATCCATCTCTGATCCTTGCGGATGAACCAACAGGAGCTTTGGACAGCAAGGCTGCGAGAATGTTACTCGACAGCATGGATACGATGAATGTGGAATTAAATGCGACGATTCTTATGGTAACACATGATGCATTTACAGCAAGCTATTGCAAACGTATTCTGTTTATCAAAGATGGAAAAATCTTTAATGAACTAGTTCGTGGAAGTGATTCTAGGAAACAGTTTTTCGACCGCATCATCGAGGTTGTGACATTGCTTGGAGGTGACAGTACGAATGTATTCTAAAATTGCATTTAGTAATGTCAAAAAAAGTATTCGTGATTATACGATTTACTTTCTGACATTGACGTTTGGAATCTGCTTGTTTTATATGTTCAATTCTGTTCAGGCACAGCAGGCAGTTTTAAAATTGAATGAAAGCCAGAAATCAATGATGCATTTGATGTCAGTGATCATTAATTGGATTTCTGTATTTGTCGCAGTGATCTTGGGATTTCTGATCATCTATGCCAATCAGTTTTTAATGAAACGAAGACATAAGGAGATGGGAATCTATCTGTTGTTGGGGATGGAGAAACGACAGGTTTCAAAAATTTTGTTAATTGAAACTTTATTAATTGGTTTTTTCGCATTGATCGCTGGACTGATTGCAGGCGTATTTTTATCTCAAGGTTTAGCAATGCTGACAGCTAAAATGTTTGCAGTGCAGATGAAAGAATTTAAGTTTGTTTTCTCGCAAACTGTATTTATTCAGACAATTATGTATTTTGCAATTATTTTTATTATTGTGATGATATTTAATGGAATCACAATATCAAAATATAAATTGATCAATCTGTTGAATGCAGCAAAAAAGAACCAGAAAACGAGATTAAAAAATCCTGTTCTATCAGTGATTTTATTTGTAATGTCCATTGCATGTATAGGGATAGCGTATCATTTGATCACAAAGAATCAGATGCTTGGTGTGGACAATGATTTTAAAATGAGTATCATTTTAGGTGTCATTGGAACATTTCTATTCTTCTTTTCATTGTCAGGATTTTTATTAGAACTGGCAAAAAGAAATAAGAAATTTTACTATAATGGATTGAACCTGTTTGTTCTGCGACAGATTAACTCAAAGATTACGACAACATTTGTTTCTATGTCCATGTTGTGTCTGATGTTGTTTCTGGCGATCAGTGCATTTGCAACGGGAAGCGGATTGGCATCTTCTGTGAAAACAGATTTGGAAGATCTGACGAAATTTGATTATTCATTTTATAGTTTAAGTCAAAAGGGATATCAGGATGAATTACAGCAGAAGTTTGTGAAGAAAATGAACTCGCTTGGATTATCGATCGAAGAAGATGCAAAAGAAACTCTGCCGATCACAGTTTATCAAAATGGTGTATTTAAGCAGTGCAGATATAAAATGGAGCCATTGTTAAAAGGAAGAGAAAAATATTCAGACTATACAAAGGATTATGTAAAGAATCTGTATGAAGTGCCATTAACTTTTGTGAAGCTGTCTGAGTATAACAAGCTTCGAAAAGCAATCGGAGAAAAAGAATTAACGTTAAAAACAGATGAATATATATTAAACTGCGATTATGCAAATCTGATTCCGACAATGGAGAAGACGGCCAAAGATAAGCAGAAGATTACACTGGATGGAAAAACATATAAAATAAAGTATGAACTTCAAAAGGATACTTTTATGGTGGCACCAGTCAAAACAGATATGGGAACAGTTGTGTTAAATGATAATATCATTCAGACACTAAAGATTGATAATTCAACACTGTATTTAAATATCAATTGGAAAGGAAATGCCAAGAAAGTATCTGAAAGGTATAACAACCATTTAAAAGAGTTGATCAGAACAGGCAAGATGCAGAATTCGCCTTATTCAATGGCGATTTCAAAAGAAGAAGTGTATGAACAAAGTACGGGACTAAGTACGATCATGACATATATTGCAATCTATATAGGATTGGTATTTTTAATTACATGTGCGGCCGTATTGGCATTGCAGCAATTGAGTGAAAATGCAGATAATATTGAAAAATATCAATTATTGCGTAAGATTGGAACTTCACAAAAAATGGTTAATCGTGCGATCAAGGCACAGATTATTTTATATTTCTGTCTTCCATTAAGTCTGGCGTTGGTTCATTCTTATGTTGGAATTAAAACAGCATCCATTCTGATTTCAACCTTAGGACAGATCAATATATCAGAGGCGGTAGTGCAATCATTGATCATTGTGATTGTTATCTATGTTGGATATATAATCGCAACTTATATTGGAAGTAAGAACATGCTGAAGGAAAAGCGGTAACTTAGTGAAAGAACTATCTTCATCATTTAATGATGTTACATAAGAATCTCCTGTTAATTTGATCTTAGAAGAAGAGTCATTGCTACTGTTATTGTTGTCAGATGAATCAGAAGAATTGCTTCCAGATTGATTATTTGTCTGTTGTTGCATCTGTCCAGTTGGAGCTTATGTCATTTAGTATAGAAATCAAATGTGTTTAAATTATCTTCAAAGTATGAACAAAATATAAATGATTGAAAATGAAAGAAAATGATTGACTTTGACTGGAAGAGTGATATACTAAAATAGAGAGAAAAGAGGTGAAGAATGTGTTAGCACAAGAACGTTTTGAACGAATATTAGAAATTTTAAGAGAGAAACAGTCAGTCACAGTAACAGATCTGACAAAGTGGCTTAACACCTCAGAATCAACAATAAGAAGAGACTTAACAGAATTGAACCGACAGGGATTGCTGATCAAGGTTCATGGTGGAGCAACCGCAGTAAAGTCTGTTCTATCACGAGAAGAAGAAGTTATCACGAAAGCAAAGAAGCATCAGAGCGAGAAACGAAAGATTGGAGAGTATGCGGCATCTCTTATTAATAAAGAAGATATGGTATATCTGGATGCAGGAACGACAACAGAGATGATCATTGATTTTCTGAAAGAGTATGATGTGATCTATGTTACGAATGGAATCACACATGCAAGAAAGTTAATGAATGCAGGGTTTAAAGTGCATTTGATCGGTGGAGAGATAAAGGCAGTGACAGAAGCTGTTGTTGGAGAAGAAGCATTAGAGCAGCTTGATAAGTACAATTTTACCAAAGGATTTTTTGGAACGAACGGAATTGATGAGGTTCGAGGATTTACAACTCCAGATATGAAGGAAGCTGCGATCAAGAGAAAAGCAATGGAACAATGCCAGCAAAGATATATACTTACAGACCAGAGCAAATTTGATCAAATATCAACATTTAAGTTTGCTGATCTTAAGAAAGCAAACATTATCACAGATCATCTTAAGAATAACAAATTAAGAGAAATCACAACCATTGAGGAGGTATTTTCATGATTTATACAGTAACATTTAACCCAGCGATCGACTATGTAATCAAGGTAGACAATCTGACATTAGGAGAGATCAACCGTACAACAAGAGAATATATTTTCTGCGGAGGAAAAGGAATCAACGTATCCCATGTCCTTGCGAACCTTGGAATGGAAAGTGTAGGGCTTGGATTTATTGCAGGCTTTACAGGAGATGTCATTGAAAAAGGAGCAAAAGAGCTTGGATTCACACCTGATTTTATCAGAGTCCGTGAAGGAATGACACGAATCAATGTTAAGGTAAAATCAAATGAAGAAAGTGAGATCAATGGAATGGGACCAGTGATCCATGATGACGAGTTACAGAAGATGTATGAGAAGCTTGATGAGTTACAGGATGGAGATGTATTAATCCTGGCAGGAAGTATTCCAGCAACACTTCCATCTGATGTATATGAAAAGATCATGGAACGTCTTCAGGAAAAAGATATCAGAATCGTTGTAGATGCAACAAAAGATCTACTGTTAAATGTATTAAAATATCATCCATTCCTGATTAAACCAAACAATCACGAATTAGGAGAGATGTTTGGTGTTGTATTAAAGACAAATGATGAGATTGTAGAATATGCAAAGAAACTTCAGGAAAAGGGTGCAAGAAACGTTTTAGTTTCCATGGCAGGAGACGGAGCGATCCTTATTACAGAAGCAGGAGATGTTCATGTGACACCTTGTCCAAAGGGTGAAGTTAAGAACTCTGTAGGAGCTGGAGATTCTATGGTTGCAGGATTTGTAACAGGATATTTAAGAAGCAACGGAGATTACAACGAAGCACTGAAGATGGGAACTGCAGCAGGAAGTGCAACAGCATTTTCAGAAGATGTAGCAACTGGTGAAAAAATCATGAGTTTATATGAGACTTTATAAATAAAAAACGATACTTTGTGAACAAATTGTGATAAAATGAACCTAAGAAATTAGGTTCATTTTTTCGTACCTAAATATATTGATCATCTGGAGGACATCATGACAAAAAAAGAAGCGAGACAACAGATAAAAGATAAGATCAAACAACTAGATAAACAGTATATCAAAGAAGCAGATCAATCGATTTTTGATCAGATCAAAGAATTAAAAGAATATAAGGAAGCTGAAACTATTTTTTGTTATGCAAGCATGGAAAATGAAGTAGATACGTGGCCATTGATCGCACTTGCATTAGATCAGGGAAAGATAGTAGGAGTTCCATTGTGTATCGGAAAAGGAATTATGGAAGTAAGACAGATCAAAACACTGGCTGACTTTGAAAAAGGTGCATATGGAATCATGGAACCTTCAAAACAATGTAAAGTCTTACCGAAAGAACAAATTGATATGGCAGTGATTCCATGTGTAGGTGCAGATAAAGAAGGCCACAGATTAGGCCATGGAGCCGGATTTTATGATCGTTTTCTACGAGGAACACAATTTCCAAAGATTATGATATGTTACAGAAAATTGTTGTTGGATAAAGTTCCGATAGAAGAACATGATATTTTGATGGATCGGGTTATTTATGATAGATAAGGCAATAAGGTAATAGAATAAGATATGGGAGGATATAGCATGAACAGGATATTAAAGAAAACAGCAGTAATGATAATGGCAGCAGCAATCGGAGTATCCATGAATTATCAGGGAGAAGCTGTTTTTGCAGGAACGAATAATAATATAACAAAGCAGGCACGTTATGTTGAGCCAGAGGAATGGAATCGTACAGAAATCAAAGCGTATCAGTTTGATTCAACAGACAAGTTTGAAAACTATCTGTTAACAGGTGGAGCTCATTTATATAACAAGAATTTTAAGCAGAGTGATCGTATGGTAAAGATTACAGTAGAAGATCCAGGATATTTTGTTGTATCAGCAGATACAGACGGAGATGGCTCACAGAAAGTAAAATTATATGATTCCACAAAGAAGAAAGTTTTGGCACAGACAACATCTGACGGAGATCTGGAATATGGAAGACTTGCCAAGACAGGAGAAACATTTTATATTCAATTGCCAGCTAAGATTGATAAAATCATTATTACGTCAGGTGTGATCAAGGATGAATTTGGATCAATGAAGGCATCAGATACCTATTATGAATCAGGAACAGGTGCAGCGACATATCATCCATTTTCCATATCAAAAAGATCTGCGGTAGAATTTAATATTTCCGCGATCAACAGAAAAGGCGGAGAAACCTATGCATATATCGAGAAAAAAGAAAAAGGTGTATGGAAGAGACTTGATAATACAGTAAAGATCGAACCGGCATCTTATGACGATGATTTTATTCATGGACTGCAAAAGGGTGAATACAGACTGTTGATCAAAGCACCAAAAACGCAATTGAATGCAGTTTCATTTACAAAGAGTTCCAAGTCAAAAAATGTAGCATATAAGAAATCAAAAGCAAAAAGTATTTCTTTAAATAAAGAGATTTCTAATATTTATACAACAGGCGAAAAAGCAGAGAGATGGTATAAGGTAAAAGTAACATCCAGTAAGAAGAAAAGGAGACTGGAGTTTGGGGAAGATACAGTTTCAGGAGGATATAAATTTACGATTTATAAAGCAGGAAGCAAGAAAGTATTTAAAACAATTAAGGTAACACAGGAAGCAAGTGGAAAAATGGTAACGCTGCCGAAGAAAAAAGGCACATACTATTTTAAGATTTCAAAACTTACGAAGAAAACAAATGGAGTTTATGAAATCGGATATTATTAAAATTACAAAGGTAGGAATTAAGGAGGAATTTTTATGATCAGAAGGGTAATTAAAAAAGCAGGAGCAGTTTTGCTGGCAGCAGGGTTAAGTATTGGAATGTTTAGTCCGTCCGTATCAGCGGCAGTTAAGATCAACAAAACGGCACAAATGAAGGCAGCAAAAAATGTTGAACCAGAAGAATGGAACAAAGCAGAATTGACAGCGTATCAGTTTGATACAGAAGATGATTTCTTAAAATATATGGCTAGCGGAGGATTGCATTTATACAATAAAAATTATAAAGCAAAAGATCATTGGGTGAAAATTAAAGTTGCAGATCCAGGACTTTTTGCAATTGATGTTATGGGGGATAGTAAAGTAAAAATACCATTGTATGATGCAACGAAGAAAAAAGTTTTGATAAAAGATCTGAATGGAGATGGTAATGGAGATGAATACTCAGCTGTTGTAAAAGCAGGAGATGAATTTTATGTAAAATTACCAACTAAGATCAATAAAATTATTATTTTAACAGGAGTCATGAAAACAGAATTTGGTTCAATGGCGAATGATAAAAGCTACTATGAAGTTGGAAAAGGAACAACAACATATCATCCATTTTCAATTTCAAAGCGTTCAAGAGTATATTTAGAAATCGCACCAGTAGGGAAAAAGGTTGAAAAAGTTGGTGCTTATGTCGAAAAAAATGTCAATGGAACATGGCAGAGAGTTGGATATAGTGCCAATATAAAACCAGCAGAATATGGAACAGCACTTGGATATGGATTACAACCGGGTAAATATCGTATGGTATTAAAGAATCCAAAAGACAATATAATAAATATTGAATATAAGAGAAAGACGACAAACAAAAATGTAGCATATAAGAAATCAAAAGCAATCAATGTTAAATCAAGTTTGCAAAATGTATACACAACAGAAGAACATACAGCAAGATGGTATAAAGTTGCAGTTTCTTCTACAAAGAAGAGAACAGGAGTACTCTTGTCAAAATACTCTGTTGGCGGAGGCTTCCAGTTTAAGGTTTATCAAAAAGGAAAAGTCATCAAAACAGTCAAAGTGAAGAAAGATGATGATGAAAAATATGTAACACTTCCAAAGAAAAAAGGAACATACTATATTAAAGTTTCAAAGCTCACAGATAAGACAACGGGAGTGTATGAGTTAGAAACATATAAGGAATAATGAAAGGGGGCTGTTTATGGTAAAACAAACAATAAAGAAGTTTATAGCAGTTTTACTAACAGCAGGTATTTGTGCAGGATTATTTGCAGCACCAGTGTTTGCAGCAGAGAAAACAGCGAAAACAACGATTATTACAAATGCCAAAGTTTCTAAAAAATCTGCAAGGTATATAGAACCAGAAGAATGGAATCAAAAAGAACTGTTTGCATATTTATTTGACACTGGAAATGAAATGACGCAATATGTTACAACCGGTGGATTACATTATTACAATGATAATTATAAAGAAAAAGACCACTGGATTAAGGTGACACTTAAAGATTCAGGACTATTTTATGTTATGACAGCATCTGATGATGGAAGTATACAGATATATGATCAGTCGAAGAAAAATAGAATAGAAACATTAACAGCAGACGAAAAAATAGAATATATGATAAAAGCAAAGGCTGGAGATGTTTTTTATATAAAACTTCCAAAGAAGATAGAAGAACAATCCATTGTAGTAGCTGTCTTAAAAGACGGATTTGGAACAATTCAAGCAGGAAATTCTTATGGAGAATCTGCAACTGGAAATACCATGTATCATTCATTTTCAATTGCGAAACGATCTCTTTCACAAATGGCATTGAAAGTTATGCATAAAGATAAGGGAAACGTAACAGTGCAAGTACAAAAGTATGTGAAAGGCAATTGGATAAACATAGGATACAAAAAAACAATAAAGCCGAGAACCGATGATTATATTGATATTAACAAGTATGTGATCAATGGTCTTCAAGCTGGAAAATATCGTGTTGCATTAAATACACAAAAAGGACAGGTATATTGTCTTTCATATGGAATAAGTAAAATGAACAAGAATGTAGCGTATACGAGATCGAAAGCCAAGAAGATAAAAAAAGATTCCTATGTACAAAATATTTATACACAAGGGGAAACGGCATCAAGATGGTATAAATTTACACGTAAAGCTTCAGATAAGGTGAATGTTCTCAATATTACAAAGGCAACAAATGGCGGAGGTTTTAAATTTACTATTTATAAAAAAGGAAAGAAGAAACCAATTAAAACTATAAAAGTAAAAACAAATGAAAGTATAGGTGTTGTAAATCTTCCAAAAGGTAAAGGAACCTATTATGTCAAAGTAAACAAACTTACAAAGAAAACCAATGGAACTTATACGATCATGGACTTCAATGCATTTAATTAAGGAGGGAAACAGGATGAAAAAAACAAGAGGTAAATTACTAAGTATTTTAATGGCAGCAACAATATCAGCAACAATGTTGCTTCCACAGGCAAAGGTATCAGCATCCGAAGATGCAGCAGCAAAAGTACAGCAGTCTTATTTTCCACAGAAAGTAACGATGAAAAAAGCTGCAAAGAAAACAGAGCCAGCAGAGTGGAACAAAACAGATGTTAAAGTTTATAAGTTTGGAGATGCCGAAGATGCATTATATTATATGTTGACTGGTGGAATCAAATATTATAACCGCACTTACTTTAAAAACCCTGAAAAAATTAAGCTCACGCCAGTTGAATCAGGATCTTTATTCTTAATCATAGCAGGAGATAACGGACAGGCAGGAGCTATTTATGATGCAAATCAGAAGCTGATTAAGAAAGTACCATCAGTATATGTAAAGGCAGAGGTTAAAGCAGGAGAAACATATTACATTGATTTCCCAAGAAACTGCAAAGAAGGTATGCTGACAGCCTATGTGTTAGAAAATGAATGCAAAGGATTAGTAAAAGATGATCTGAACATGCAGAAAGGGGAAGGAAAAGAAACCTACCACACATTTAAGCTGACAAAGAGAGGATATGCAAGCTTCCTTGTTGCATCATTAGTAGAAGATGGTGGAAAAACAAGTTATAAGATTCAGAAAAGCGAAAAAGGAAAATGGGTTACCATTGGAAGAACAAAAACATTTAGTGCAATGAGCGAAAAAGAAAGTGATATAGCAGTGGGTTGTGGACTTTCCAAAGGAACTTATCGTCTGGTATTAAATGCTTCCAAAGAACAGTTAAATACAGTTATTTATCAAAGAAAATATTACAGCAAGAACGTAGCCTATAAGAAATCCAAAGCAAAGAAATTAAATGCAAAAGAAATTTATACAACAAATGAAAGAGCAGCACGTTGGTATAAAACAGAAGTAACATCTACAAAAAAACAGAAGAAACTAAAAATATCAACAGCAGCAGATCAGGGTGGATTTAAATTTACAATCTATCAGAGTGGTAAGAAAAAACCAATTAAAACAGTAAAAACTTCTGTGAAACATCTGGATAAAACAGTAAAACTTCCAAAGAAAAAAGGAACTTACTATGTTAAGGTAAGTAAGGTTACAAAGAAGACAAACGGTTACTACGAAATTAAAAAATAAAAATCGCAAAGGAAAAAGGAATTGCCTGACAGCATGGGCGGTTCCTTTTTTGATGCAAATAAATCCCCTTGAAATCTCAAGATTTTCTATATAATGGGAAATAGTATATTTAGTGATAAAAAATCTCGATAATAATGCTTGAATCAAAGATTAAATAATTATAAACTATACGTTAGTGAGTACTAACCAAAAAGGATGAATCAAATGAAATTAAAAAAGTTAATATGCATTGGATTATTAGGAGTTTTGTGTGCTGTTTCAGCAGTTGGATGTGGAAAGAAAGAGAGTATCAAAACGACAACAGAAGTATCCAGTGAAGCGAATACAAAAGAAGCAAGTGCACAGGTCTTTGCGATGGATACCTATATGAATTTAAAAGCATATGGGAAGAATGCACAAAAGGCAGTTGATGATGCAAAATCAGAGATCGAACGATTAGATCAGTTATGGTCAGCGGTTGATAAAAATAGTGAAATCTATCAGCTGAATCAAAAGAAGAAGATGAAAGTTTCTGATGAAACATTAGAACTAATTGAATTTGCTAAAAAGAAATCAGCACAATCAGGAGATGCCTTTGATATTTCGGTTTATCCTATCGTTGAGTTATGGGGATTTCCAACACAGAAATATCGTGTACCATCTGACAGTGAGATTCAAAGTCTGTTAAAGAATGTAGATTGTCAGAAGATCAAAATCAACAAGAAAACAAATGTAGTAAAACTTGAAAAGAATATGAAGATCGATCTTGGCGGAATTGCAAAGGGGTATACTTCCCAAAGAATTGCAAAAGTTTACAAAGAAGATGGTGTAAAAAGCGGTGTGATCAGTCTTGGGGGAAATGTTCAGGCAATTGGTAAAAAAACAGATGGAAGTTACTGGAAAGTAGGAATTCAGTCACCAGATGATACAGAAAATATGATCGGAGCATATGAAGCTGCAGATGAAGCAGTCATCACTTCGGGAGCTTACGAGAGATATTTTGAGAAAAATGGAAAAAGATATCATCATATCATTGATCCGGCAACAGGAAAACCATCTGAGAAAGACCTGAAATCTGTAACGATCATTAGTAAAAATGGAACATTATCGGATACGTTGTCAACAACATTGTTTGTTATGGGGAAAGATAAAGCTATTTCGTATTGGAAAAAACATAGCAGTGAATTTAATATAATCCTTGTGGACAATAATGATAAAATTCTTATTTCACAGGGGATTGAAGAACGTTTTAGTTCAGAAAATGAGTATCAAGTAGTCAAAAAATAGAGAGAAGGAAAATATGAAAATTATTGATAAACTAAAAAAAGTCAATCTGATTCAGTTTGTTCCAGCAATTTTCGTGATAAGTTTGGTTGGAAATAGTGTGTTTGGATACACTGCTCCGAAAGCAAAGTCCCAGAAAAATGCAGGAGTGAATCAGGTAGAAGCGGCAACAACGGCTGAAAAGAAGAAGGCAAAGAAGGCAAACGCTGGAGATATTGATTTAAGTAAGATCAAAGATGGAACTTATGAAGGACAGGCAAATGGATATCGAGGACTTGTAAAGGTATCTGTAACTGTAAAAGACCATAAGATCACAGCAATTAAAGTATTAAGTAATTCAGACGATGCAGCATTTTTTAATCGTGCATCTGCTGGAGTTATTAAAAATATTCTTGCAAAACAGTCATTAAAAGTAGATGTCGTCAGTGGGGCAACATACAGCTCAAATGGTATTATCAAAGCAGTAAAAAATGCATTGACAGGGGAAGAGGATAAAACAGTAGCGAAAGCAAGCGATTCTTCAAAGTCAGCAGGAAGCGTTGGAACAGCGGATGAGTCAGGTACATATAAAGATGGAACATTTACAGGATCTGCATCTGGATATCATGGAACTGTTAAAGTATCTGTAACAATTAAAAATAATAAGATTAAAAGCATCAAGATTTTAGAAAATCACGATGATGCAGCTTATTTTAACCGTGCAAAAGGAATTTTACTTCCATTAATGATCAAGAAACAAAGTACAAATGTAGATTCAGTCAGCGGAGCTACATTTAGTTCAAATGGTATTATCAAAGCGGTACGTAATGCATTAAAGAAAGCAGCAGTAAAAGGATCATCAAGCAGTTTAGATTCAGAAAGCAACAGTAACTCAACAGCAAAGAAAGATACAACAGATAATGTCACTGGAGTATATAAAGATGGTGTTTATGAAGGAACAGGAAAAGGATTCCGTGGAAATATCATAGTCAGTGTAAGAATTAAAAAAAGTAAGATCGTAGAGATCAAACTTGTGAAAAATGAAAAAGACGATGCAGCATACTTTAACAAGGCATGGTCTGAAGTTCCATACAGTATTATTGCAATGCAGACAGCCAATACAGATAAAGTTGATGCAGTCAGTGGAGCAACTTACAGTTCAAATGGAATCATGGAAGCAGTACGAAATGCATTGAAGAAAGCTGTAGCTAAGAAAGATAACACAAATTCTAATACATCAAATAGCAATAATAACAACAGTAATAACAGCAACAACAATAATAATAATAATAATAATACATCAAAAGATGATAATACTACAACACCAGTTGAGAAAGAAGACAAAATTTATGAGGGATCAGCAGTGTGTGAGCCAGATGAAGATGAAGAATTTGATGCTTACAAATTAACATTAGAAGTTGTTATTTCTGCTGACAATAAGGTAAAGAATATTCAGAATATTAAATGGTCAGATCGATATATGTCTGCTTGGTACAACATGGCACAGAAGACTATGGTACCAAAGTTGATCAGTTATGGATTTGAAATACCAGAAAAATACGATACAGTCAGTGGAGCAACATGCTCAAGCAATGCACTGGTTAAAGCATATAAAGATGCTATTTCAAAGATTAACAAGTAAATAGAGGAACAGAGAGAAGATGAAACAATTAAAGCAGTATAAGCATTTCTTAATGAGGCTTTTAAATCTTGCCTTGATCATTGGAATATGTCTTGTATACCACAATATTGCAACGATCCGAGCGGAAAAAGAAGCGAAGATTGCAGCCCAAAATAGTGGTTCAGGTTCTTGGAAAGACGGAACTTATCAAGGTAGTGGTCAAGGGTTTGGAGGTCAGATCGTTGTGAATGTGACCATAAAGAATGGTTCTATTGATGACATTCAGATCAAAGAAGCCAAAAATGAAGATAGTGCATATTTTAATAATGCAGTAAAAATAATAGATACAATGAAACAAAAGCAGACAGTGGATGTCGATGTAGCCAGTGGAGCAACATACAGTTCAAAAGGTATCATTGCAGCTGTACAGAATGCTTTGAAGGAGGCGTCATAATGGACCTTAGACAAAAGAGAGACATAAGACGTCTTGGACGACAGATCATTCAGATCATATTTTTCCTATGGATGCCGGCATTATACACATCGGCATTTTCTGGTGTGAGATATGTGATTGAACAGATCAGAGCAGGCAAGCCGATCGAGCAGAATGCATTCTTAGTAATGATGATCGCTTTATGTGGATTTACCATTTTGTTTGGAAGATTCTTCTGCGGATATGCCTGTGCATTTGGAACCTTGGGAGATGGAATGTATGCATTTTCAAAATGGGTTCAGAAAAAAGTGAAAAAGAAGCTTCCGTGGGTATCAGAAGAGACCGGACGAAAACTTCAAAAAATTAAATATATCATGTTATTAGTCTTAATGCTGATTTATGCATTAGGATTTACAAAAAAATTCCATGGAACCAGTCCTTGGGAAGTATTTTCCATGTTGTACACAGGTAAGATTCCAGATGCCGGATATTTAGCCGGATGGATCATCTTTGTACTGATACTGGTAGGTATGTGCCTTAAAGAAAGATTTTTCTGCCAATATCTATGTCCGATGGGAGCAATCTTTGCATGGTTACCGGTATTGCCGTTTTCTGTACTAGATAGAGACAGAAGCAACTGTATACCGAAATGCCGTGCATGTGAGATCAAGTGCCCTGTAGATTATCAGATCAAAAGGGACCAGAAGAATGGAGGAGAATGCATTCATTGTATGCAATGTGTTGATGTATGCCCGAAACAGAACATTCATCTGGGTTCAGGTAAAAAATTAAAAGGTAATGAAATCATTATCATTCTCCTGAAACTTGTATTGTTTATTGGGGTCTGTATTTTTGCACAAAGTTTGTAGCATAACAAAAACATTTAGAAAGACACCCGATCTTATTTTGAGGTGTCTTTTTTTGATCATATAGTTAGTTATAACTAATAAAGATGCTATGACAAGTGCAAAAATTTAGATAAATGTATGTAGGTATTTCAGTACTTATGCCGAAATATAAGCACATTATTATTTTACTTAACTTATTTAAAAGGAGGTTTCACATGAGAAAAGCAATGTGGAAAAAAGGTCTATCTGTAGCTATGGCAGCTGCAATGCTGGCAGGACCTGTAAATGTACCAGCAGTATTTCATAATGTAGTGATCGTCAAAGCAGACGAAGCAACAGGATTAAAGGATCCAAAAAATTTAACAGCTGTTGATGGGTATTATTATGCAACAGTTAATATGGAGTATGCAGATTACTATTATGGGGAGTTAAATAAGGTATCAGATGTATCAACATTAAATTTATCTAAAGGAGATATCGTTGATGCAACATATAAAAATGGAGAATATGATGCAGTAACTTCAGCAACTACACAGAAATCTACAGGATTTGCAGCAACATATTTTACACAGAATGTGCAAAATAATGAAACAGGGGAAGCAGCAACAGGTGTAAATATTGATGGTATTGCAAATGTTCAGATCAGAATTCCAGAAGCATTATATGAGGCATATTATAATGCATATCAGGAAAATAAAAATAAGGGATTATCTGTATATAAATATCTTGAAAATGCAAAATTCTCTAATACAGCATTTGATAATTATAAAGAATTAAATGGAGATGGAACATTTAAAGCAACAAATGATGAAGGAACAAAATTAGAGAATGCGACAGCAAGTATCACATCAACTTCAGCATGGGGAAACTGGCAGATTTCTGTTGAAGGATTACCTTCTTATGTTACAAAGAAGAGCATGGAAGGTGCGATCATTGAAACTACAGATGGAGCAAAATATGGAATGCTTCATGAGGATAATTTATGGTTAAAGCCAAAAGAAATTGCATTTTCAGCAATTTCATTCAGCGAACCTCATGGTAACCATATGTCATATAAACACACACAGAGTTTAAGTGGAAAAACAATTAAAAAGATTACATATATCTTAAGAGAAACAGAGGCCTATGAAGAATCTGGAAGAGGCGGTGTAACACAGGTTCCAGCGTGTGATGGAAAAGATATTGTGATTGATAATTTAAATCTGAAAGTAGCACCTTATGTAGATGTTACAGTAAATGATGTGGAAAGAAGCAAGGATGGTACAAAGGTAACATTTAATAATCTTCCAGCAGGAAATGATTTTGAAGTAACAAAAATCACAAAGGGAACAGGAAGAGGTGTCCCATCTTTAACAGAGGATCAGTATAGCTATAAAGATGGAGTGTTAACATTAAATAGTAGTGTAGAAGCAAGCACAGATACAGCATATTATGTAACATTAGAATCAAAATCAGGTTCATATGCAACTGTGAAAGTAACAGCTATGGTAAAACCTTTATTAGCAGATGATGCAACAATTACAGCAAAAGATGTTACATATAATCCAAAAGGAATAAAGGTATTTGTTGATACATCTAAAGTTCCAGAAGATGCTGCATATACAGTTGCAAAAGTAAAAAATGGATCTAAAGTACTGAGTGAAGACTCTTATGAATATAAAGATGGAGTTCTTACTTTCAATAAAAATGTTGCTGTAGGAACTTATGTTGTAACATTTGAATCTGCAAAATATCAGGATGTAAAAGTTTCTGTAAAGGTTAATAAAGCAAAAGGAACGCTTACAACAAAAGCAAAAACAACAGTTAATACAGCAATTGGAAGCAAATCTTTCAACCTTGGTGCAAAAGCAACAACAGGAATGAAAGTAAGCTATGCTTCAAGTAATAAGAAAGTAGCAACAGTTTCTTCTAATGGAACAGTATCTGTAAAAGGAACAGGGATCGCAACAATCACAGTAACAGCAAGCGGAAGCAACTATAATACTGTTACAAAGAAGATCACAATCAAAGTTGCACCTAAAAAACAGAGCGTAAAAGCAAAAACTGCGAAAAAGAAATTAACGATCACATGGACAAAAGATAGTAATGCAACAGGATATCAGGTTCAGATCGCAACAAAGAAAAACTTAAAAGGTGCGAAGACATATACAGTAAAATCTTATAAAACATATAAGAAAACTATCAGTAAATTAAAATCTAAGAAAAAATATTATGTAAGAGTAAGATCATACAAAACTGTAGGAAAAACAAAACTTTATGGAGCTTACAGCACAGTAAAATCTTATAAAGTTAAATAATAGAAAAATAAATAATAGCGTATAGTTTTTCTTGAAAATAAAAAGCACGAGATTGCCATAGAAAGTAGCAGTCTCGTGCTTTTTAAATAAGTAATTAATAAGATTATCGTTTTCTTTTTTGAGAAGCTAACTGATTGGCAAGATTCACAATCGTTTCAATTGGATTTGCGAGCTCACTTGTATTCATTGCTTCCACATATTTATCACGGTCTTCATAAACGCTGTTAACAGCATTTAATAAAGTCTCACTCGTAACATCTTTCTCCTGAAGTACATAACTATAACCCTGCTTTTCAAAAGATTCAGCATTCAGGATCTGGTCTCCACGGCTGGCTTCTAATCCAAGAGGAATTAAAATATTAGGCTTGCGAAGTGCAAGAAGTTCACAGATCGCATTGGCTCCAGCACGGGATACAACAACGTTAGCACATGCAAAATAATGTTTTAATTCAGCTTTTACATATTCAAACTGTTTGTAACCTTCTCTGCCTTCAAGGCTTTCATCAAGGTTGTTACGTCCGCAAAGATGAATGATCTGATATTTCTCAAGTAATGCATCAATATTGTTACGGATCGCATTGTTGATCGCAACAGATCCAAGACTTCCACCGATAACAAGAAGTACTGGTTTATCTTCGTTAAATCCACAAAGACGAAGTCCTTCCTCACGTTTTCCTGTAAATAATTCTTCACGGATTGGGGAACCTGTTAAAACAGCTTTACCTTCAGAAAGAAGTTTGACTGTCTCAGGGAAGTTACAGCATACCTTGCTTGCGCTAGGAATACTTAATTTGTTAGCTAATCCTGGTGTCATATCAGACTCATGAATGATAACCGGAATATGAAGTTGCTTTGCAGCAAATACAACAGGGACAGTAACAAATCCACCCTTAGAAAATACAACATCTGGACGGAGTTTCTTTAAGATTTTTTTCGCTTCAAAAAATCCTTTGATCACACGGAATGGATCAGAAAAGTTTTTGATGTCAAAATATCTACGCAATTTTCCGGAAGAAATTCCGAAATATTTAATGCCGATATCTTCAATCAGTTTCTTTTCCATACCTTCGTAAGATCCAATGTAATAAATATTATATCCCTCATCGATCAGTTTTGGTACAAGTGCCATATTCGGTGTAACATGTCCGGCAGTTCCTCCACCGGTTAATACGATTCGTTTCATGATTCTTTCTCACCCCATTAATGATTTTCTTTGTACTCGATCAGCGCTTTAGAAAGCTGATCTGGACATGAAGTTCCACGGAAACCACACTGGATTCCAGATAATTTGTCGATGACTTCATCAATTGGAAGTCCTTTTGCTAATGCAGCAACACCAGTTGTATTTCCCTGGCAGCCGCCAACAAAATGGATGTCTGTTAAGATTCCATTCTCTACTTCAAATTCGATTTCACTAGAACAAGTTCCTTTTGTTTTATATACCATAATAAAATTATCCTCCTGTAAAATTAAAATTGTATATTAGAAAAACTTTCTGAAAATATACATAATGAATTATAGAGCAAGAAAGCACGTATTTCAAGCATTGGACGAAAGGTTTCGTAATTGACAGGATTTAAGATTTCCCGTAAACTGAAATTAAATGATATTACAAAGATAAGGAGAACAGATATGATTGGTATTATCGGAGCCATGGAAGAAGAAGTCAGTCAGCTGATCGAAGCTATGGAGAATAAAGAAAAAGTAACTTGTGCAGGTATGGATTTTTATTCTGGAACGTTAAAAGGAAAAGATGCAGTAGTTGTACAAAGTGGAATTGGAAAGGTCAATATGGCACTTTGCACACAGATTCTTGCAGATAAATTTGATGTAGAAGCGGTGATCAATACAGGTGTAGCAGGTGGATTATATAAAGATATCGAAATCGGAGATATCGTAATTTCAAAAGATGCGGTACAACATGATGTGGATGCGACAGTCTTTGGATATAAAGTTGGAGAAATTCCTAGGATGGATACGTCTTACTTTGAAGCCGATAAAGATCTGATCGAGCTTGCGAAGAAAACATGTGAAGAAGTGAATCCAGATATTAATTGTTATGTAGGAAGAGTTGTTAGTGGAGATCAGTTTATTTCAGACAATGATAAGAAACATTATCTGATCAATGAATTTGATGGATATTGTGCTGAAATGGAAGGTGCAGCAATGGCACAGGCAGCGCATTTAAATCGGATTCCATTTATCGTATTACGTGCGATTTCTGATAAAGCAGATCAGGAAGCAGCAGGAAGTTACGAAGAATTTGAAAAAGCGGCAATAAAACACATTGTTCGTCTTGTTCTTGGAATATTAGACAGAATGTAGTCTAACTTTGTAGGACGGTTTCTCTTAAGTTTTCAAAGCAATCCTTTTATAATGATAAACAACAAATATAAAAGGAGAGACAGCTATGGAAATGTTAAGAGAAACTTTTTTTGTGCAGGGACTAATTGTTTCTGTGATTGCAGCAGTATTGGTAAAGCTTATTGTTTGGCGCAATTATCACAAATTATTGGCTTCGTCCGAAGAAATGGACAGGCCAAAACGATACTGGATCGGAACGCTAAAGAAAAAGATAGAGAATTATTATTCATTGAATGCTAAAGTGAATAATATCAGCTGTATTGTGGATAAATACCTTGAAGCGAATAAGATCATGGGGATAAATTCATTTTTTCTGGAACAGATTCCAGAAATCTGTGGGATCTTGTGTATTGGACTAGGCTGTCTTGGAGCAGTAAAAGGAATTTTGATGAATTCAGATATTAATTTCTGGGGAGGACAGCTGATCGTTGGAGTAATGTTTGGAATAGTAGTGTTTCTGTTTGACAGATTGACCAATATGGAACATACAAAGAGAAAGATTAAGATAAATCTTCTTTACTATTTGGAAAATATTCTTCCCAATCGCATGGAAAAAAATCTGAAAAAACAAAATTATGAAAAAAATGAAAAAATTAAAAAAAGTCAGGAAATAAAACAAGAAAAAGAAGATGCGAGACAACTTAAGGAACATTGGGGAGAGATCGCAAGTGCGAAAGAGCTGCAACTTACAGATGAGGATATTCAAACATTAAAAGATTTCATGAAAGATTTATAAATACAGGAAATTACTCATACATATATAAAAAAGGAATCGTGAACGATGAAAAGTATATGTATGACAGCTGTTTTTTTGGTAATGGTTTTGTTGACTGCCTGTCAGGGATTGGCAGAAAAGAAAAATGTACAATCAAATGAAACAACTTCCAGTACATTAAGGCTATCGAATACAGACCAGCAGAAATATCAGGAAACATCGGGAGAGACGGTACAAGGAATCGAACGCTGGTGGCTAAAGAGAAATGAAAATCATCAGACTCCGGAAGTATCTGATTATATTGATCTGTCAAAATATGATGCGTATTATGTAAATCCAAAATGCAAGAAAAAGAAGATTTTTCTTACATTTGATTGTGGATATGAAAACGGATTTACTCCGAAAATTCTGGATGTTTTGAAAAAACAAAAAATTGTGGCAGCTTTTTTTGTAACGAAACCGTTTATCAGAGAGGGGAGAGAGCTTGTAAGGAGGATGAAGAAGGAAGGACATATTGTTGGAAACCACACGGTACATCACAAAAGTATGCCAACATTATCAGACAGAGATAATAAACAGGAAATTATAGATTGTGCTGAGTATTGTAAAGAGGCAACAGGATATGAGATGGATCATTTCATTCGCCCTCCAATGGGGGAATACAATGAAAAGACTTTAAAATTAACAAAATCAATGGGATATAAGACGATATTTTGGAGTATGGCATATGTGGACTTTGATGTTAATAAGCAACCAGGGAAGCAATACGTAGTGGAACATTTTAAGAAATACACACATAATGGAGCCATCCCATTAATGCATAACGTCTCACAGTCAAATGCGGAAGCATTGGATGAAGTGATCATGAATCTGAAGAAAGAAGGATATCAGTTTGAATCATTGAAAAAACTTTCATCCTATTGAAACAAACAGATGAGTCTGATAAAATAAGTGGCGTTGAAATATAAAGAATGAAGATTACAGGAGATACAGATGAACAAAATTGCACAGTTTCATAAAGTAAGCTTTGAGCAGTTTGAAGAAAGCTGGAAAGACAGTTTTCCAGGAACTTCAGATGAAGAGATCAAAGCAATTTACGATGGAATCAAACTTCCAAAGAGAGCAACCAGAGGATCAGCAGGATACGATTTTTTTAGTCCGGTTGATTTTACATTAAAACCAGGTGAGACAATTAAGATTCCAACAGGAATCAGAGTCTTTATCGAAGAAGACTGGGTATTAAATATTTTTCCAAGAAGCGGTCTTGGATTTAAATTCCGTCTGCAAATGAATAACACAGTTGGAATTATCGACAGTGACTATTTTTATTCAGATAATGAAGGACATATCTTCGTAAAATTAACAAATGACAGTAATGAAGGAAAAACAGTTTCTGTTGAACAGGGAACAGGTATGGTACAGGGAATCTTTATGCAGTATGGCGTTACAATTGACGATGATGTAACAGAAGTACGAAATGGCGGATTCGGAAGTACAACCAAAACAAAATAGAGTACGATAAAAACGATCGGAGAAGTGGAAAACTCCGATCGTTTTTTGCAGTGTGAAAGTGATGAGTTTCCACACTGCTTTGTCATGTAAGAGAGTGTAGATGGTATTAAGATATGAATTGAAATTTATATTCAATTTAATAAATCACGTCAATGTAAACAAAAATAGGGTTTTCGTTATGTTTTTGTGATTGCTTGTTATTATTTGTGCTTAATGGTTAACAGTTGCAATAAAAATTTTACCATTACCATATCTCTCTTACATATTGTAAACTAGCGTTTTAGAAAAAAAGGGAACTTTTTGTTGAAAAAAATTTTGAGGATGTAAATGAAGATTTCGAGGGAACGTCAAAAAGGCAGGAAAAACCTGCCTTTTTTGTGACGAGTAAGGATTATGTGAATAATTGATTTTTTGGTTTTTAAATTATAAATATAGTGATGGTTTTAGTATTTTTTCTTGTAGATAAAGGTGTCACTATTTATTTTTTTACCACCTTTGGATTTGTAGACTGTAGCAGTACTGTAAACTCGGTATGTTCCGTTTGTGACATAATAATCACGGCTATACATATTGACACCTTTATCGCCCCAGGTTCCACTAGTTATAGTATGCCACTTACCTTTGGAATATTTTTGTAATTTCATATTAATTTTGGAATAGTAAGAACCTTTTGATGGGATAACAGTAGTGTAAAAACAAGCTAAACCGAATCTTTTAAAAGTTAAACCAATTGTAACATGTTGAAATCCTGGCCAACTGTTAGCGGCGGAAACAGGAAAAGTACTACTTAATAAAATGAAGAGACAAAAGATGGGTATAAATAAGAATTTATAAAATTTTTTCATAGGGTAATCCTTTCTATTTATCCTTACCAACTTATAGAAATGGATAAATTTAGAAAGAATGAAAATAGAATGGTATTAATAAAATAAAAAAGATCAGCGGTGTAATTATGTTACGCTGATCTTTTGATTTCTTATTTTATGTTCAATTTTGAAGATGCTACAATTTCTAATAATATATTTTTGCTTTCTGCTGACATAATAGAAACAATACAATGGTTTTTATAGGTAATTAGAGTATTTGTGTCACCAGACAGAAAATAATAGGTATGATTTTTGTATGTAAATTTTTCGTAATCAGAAAGTGAAGACTGATTTACATATGAATCATAGTCTTGATTTACCTGCACATTAATAAATAAATATTTGTTCTGTTTTTCATTAAAATAAGTATAAGCAATTTGAGTATCATGTGCCGAATAAGTAACCTTTTGTTGTTTATATCCATCAGGCATATACTTGAAACTAATGTCATAATTATTTTTACTTTGTTGTTTAGAATTAATATTTGTTTTGTTTGTAATATTATTTTTATGAAATACAAAATTCAATACAGGTTGTCTAACTGCCTTAATATTCATAGCCGCAGCAGAAACAACAAGAAGTGCTGCAACAGCAATCACTGCTATTTTCTTGCCCAACTGAATGTGCTCAAGACGAGATTCTCGTTTATAAGCATCTTGAAACATTTTGTGCATTTTTTCATCAAATTCTTTTGAAGGTTCCAATTCAGGAAGCTCTTCATATTTTTTGATCTCTTCATCAATATATTGGCGGCCAGCATATTCAATGAGGTGATCTAATAATTTATCTTGTTCTTCAATAATCTTTTTGTCCTTATTGTTCATAGGAAGTCCTCTTTCCGAAACATCGTTTTGATTTGCTTCTTAGCTGTAGCAATACGTTTTTTTACGGCACGTTCAGAAATATGAAATATATCTGCAATCTCACGATACTTAAAACCATAACAATAATGAAAGATCATAGTATCACGAAGAGATGGTTTAAGTTTAGAAAAAATATTTTTGATACATTCTGTGTGAATGACACGAATAAAAACATCTTCAGAATCTGTAAGATCTGGAGAATTGTTAATATCTTCATCATATCCCAGTGGAAAATGAGAATTCTTAGCTTCGTCTTTGGTAATTGTATACATCACATTGCGAAGTACAGCAAAAAGAAAATACAGAATCTCATCCTCAGGAACCTCTAGGGCGGTCTTGGGATGTAAAAGAATCTTCTCAAAAACTAATTGCACACCATCCTCTGCAGTGCTTATATTCGAAGTATAACGAAAAGCACTGTGATATAGTTTGTATGAATATTTCTGATATAAAAGTGCAATATATTCAGACGTATATTGCTTATTTTTAGAATGTCCGTTTCCCTTCATATAAATGTCTCCTTACATGATAAGATCAAGGGCCCAGGGCACTATTATTTATAGATTAAGTATAATAAAATACGGACGTTGTGTAAATAATTTCTAAAGAAAAATATCAAAATATTTAGTCTTCTTCAATTACTTGGATTTCGAGGTAGTCAAAATCAATATCTTCAACAAAACTGTCATGAGTAAAGCGAGTTTTAGAATGGCGGATAAAATCATTTTTGTTGTTTTCTAGCCACAGAGGTTTTGATAGATCAAATTCATAACATATCTCTTCTAATGCCTGATAAACCTTGCGTGTACGATTTAAATCGGTATCGATACAAATAACGGTGTCTTTTAACATACGATTTTCATGAAAAATCTTTCCCCACATACGAAACATATAATTTTCCTGCCTTTGAAATAAATTTAAATTGAATCTTTTGGTTTAGTATAGGAGTATTTTTGATTGTTGTAAAGAACTATTAGTATGTTATACTTAAAAAAAGTCTGTATAAGGAGATAAGTATGAAAATATTAAAAAGAATATTTATAGATGGTTTGTCAGGAATGGCAATAGGTTTATTTGCAACATTAATTATAGGAACGATACTGGAGCAGATTGGAACATTTGTAGGAGGAGACATTGGACATATGATCGTAATGGCTGCATCTATAGCAAAAGTTCTGACAGGTGCGGGGATTGGTATCGGAGTAGCATGTAAGCTTGGTGAGGAGACATTAGTATGTGCATCAGCCGCAAGTGCAGGAATGATCGGAGCATTTGCAACAGGGCTGTTAGATGGAAGTGTGATCACAAATGGCAAGATCACTTTAAGCGGGCCAGGAGAACCATTAGGAGCATTTGTTGCTGCATATATTGGAATTGAACTTGGACGTATTTTTGTAGGACGAACAAAACTTGATATTATATTAACCCCATTTATTACGATTCTTGGAGGTGGAGTGGTCGGATTGACGGTTGGGCCATATATCTCCGATCTGATGAAACAAATTGGTGAGATGATACGTTGGGGAACAGAACAACAGCCATTTTTGATGGGAATCATTGTATCTGTTCTGATGGGAATGGCACTCACACTGCCGATCAGTTCTGCAGCATTAGGAGTTATTCTAAATCTATCAGGAATAGCGGCAGGAGCGGCAACGGTAGGATGCTGTGCACAGATGATTGGATTTGCAACAGCAAGTTTCCGGGAAAATGGAATTGGAGGACTTTTGGCACAGGGAATCGGAACGTCTATGCTGCAAGTTCCAAACATTGTACGAAAACCATTAATATGGCTGCCAACGATCATCACAAGTGCGATTCTTGGACCAATTTCAACAGTTGTATTAAAAATGACAAACAATGCGATAGGATCTGGAATGGGAACAGCAGGACTTGTGGGGCCGATTATGGTATACAAAACAATGATTACGAATACATCCCCAACAATCACCATTCTTATGATTTTTGTTATGCTGATCATCGCCCCAGCATTTCTTACTTATTTTATTTCAGAGGCAATGAGGAGAAAAGGGCTGATCAAAGAGGGGGATATGAAACTTGAAATTTAGGAATCTGAATTCCTTTTGCAATGAAAGAAGCTAAATAAAAAACAGTCTGCAGTCTTGTTGTCTGAATTGTTTCATGACTTGATTCAGAAAATCTATCAACGATCCCAGTGATAGAAATGTCACCAATTGGGGGCAGATGTTTAGAAACACCACGACCAGGGCAAAGTGGCATAGAAGAAAGTGTGATATATCCAACATGGTCCTCATAGCCAAGACAAGAATCGATTGCAATGATAAATGGATTCTTATGAAATTTGTAGATTAGTTCCATGGTTTTATCAAGATTTTTAGCATGAACAGGAAATTGCAGAGTACCATAAACAGAATATACAGGGAAATCCATAAGAGATTGACCAACTAAAGGACCAAGACAGTCACCGGTTGCACGATCTGAACCAATACAGATTAAGACCAGTGGCTGATTTTTTTTGCATTTTTTTTGTAAATGTTTGAGAAAGTCAGATTGAAATCTTGATAAAGCATAAAAATCATTCGGTTGATAATAATTTATTTTTTTTAAACTCAAAGCAATTTCCTCCTGCGTTATGATTTGTTTCTAGTGTATCCAAAACATAGAAAAAATATGTAGAAAAAAATTGTGATTTCTTCGACGCAGTTTGATAAAAAATATGAAATGATCGTGGTAAGGTTTGTTTGAAAGGATAGAGAAAAAGGAGGAATTTTCGTGAAAACAGAGCAGTTGTTGCCCAAAAACATTCGTCAGATCGGGAGTCCGGTTGGACATACAAAAGTATATATTGAAGATTATGTAATAACATTTTTGAATTCATTATCAACGGACAAGAATACTTATGTAAGAGGAGCCATTTTATTTGGAGAAAAGGAAATGGTAGAAAACGATACTATTATTTATGTAAAGGGAGCAATTGAGGGACAGAATCTGGAACTTGATTTGGATGAAACTGTATTTAACGATGAAGTATGGAGAGAAATTTATCAGCAAAAAGACAGATTATTTCCTGGATTAGAAGTGATCGGATGGGCATTGCTGAGAATGGGATTTTCGGTACGATTAAATGATAAGATAAAAAAAACACATTTTGAAAATTTTCCAGGGGAAGGAAAAGTACTTTATATGATCGATGATTTGGAAAATGAAGATGCATTTTATGTATATCGTGGACAAGATCTTGTAAGGCAAAGTGGTTATTACATATATTATGACAAGAATCCGATGATGCGTGAATATCTGGCAGAACGCAGAGAAGGAATGCAGGAATCCGAAAATTATGAGAAAATGATGGAAAATATGAGGGATGAAAGATTGATCAGACAATTTCGTGAGAAAGTTTCCAGAAAAACAAAAAGCAGCCAGAGAAAAGGAAGATTTCGCACGTTTTCTACGGCAGCAGCTGTTGTAGTCATGATGATCATGGGCGGAAGTATGTATTATTATGCTCAACAAGATCAGAGTATTAACTTTCGTGACGTAGTAAATGGGGCAGTGAATACAATGGGAAAAGGTGTAAAAGATCAGGTGGAAGATAAAAGTGAGACGACAAAGGAAAAAACAGTTACGAAAATACTGGATACTCAGGCATCAACTGAAAATAAAAAGAATACAACAAAAGTAAAAAAAACAACAGAAAAGTCGACAGCAGCAACATCTGTGAAAAAGACGAATGTCTCAAAATATAAATATTATAAATATACGGTGAAAAAAGGAGAGACACTGGTATCAATCAGCAGAAAAGTATATGGGACACAAAAATTAGTACAAAGAATCAAGACGGCAAATACTCTGAATGATCAAAATCAAATTTATCCGGGACAGAAATTAATCATACCAGTGTTACGTTAATCGTAGAAGGTAAGGACACTGGACACATTTCATAGGATAATGTATACTAATTTTTGTTCAGAAATCATAACGATCATAAAGAAGAAAGGGATTTTATGGAACAAAAGAAAAAATCAGGATTTTCTGTTTACATTAATTCAAATGAGAATTTTCAAAATGCGTTAATCCTGGAACAAAGAAAGAAGAGATACAGGATTGGATTGATCATCGCACTTATGATCGTAGCGTTATGCAGTATTTTAGCGTATCGATACCGGACATATCATAATATAAAGGTAGTTAAGACCATTTCGAAAGATTTGACGGAATCTTTTCAATCATTTTCTTATAAAAAAGGAACGATATGTTACAGTGAAGATGGAATTTATTTCCTAGATGGAAAAGGAAATGAAAAATGGAATCGCACATATTCAATTAAAAATCCACAAGCATCCTATTGTGGAAATTATATTGTAATAGCATCAAAGAATGGAAATGAGATCGCACTGCTTGATAATGATGGTCAGATGAAAAAATTCAGTGTTTCTTATCCGATTGTTGATGTTGAGATTGCAAAACAAGGCGTGATCGCATTGATGCTTCATGGTGATAAGGGAAATTATATTGAATTATATGATGCAGCACAGAAGAAATTGGTGAGCATTAAAGTAACTGCAAGCCAGAATGGATATCCGATGGATATTGCACTGTCTTCGGATGGACAGAATTTGGTTGTAAGTTATCTTGTGGTAGATGGAATCAATGTAAAGAGCAGAATAGCATTTTATAATTTTGGAATGACAGGTGAAGAAAAAGGTGATCAGCTGATCGGAGGCTTTGATTTCAAAGATTGTGTAATTTCAAAAGTTAGTTATATGAGTGGTTCCAAGGTAGTGGCAGTAGCAGATGACAAACTTATATTCTTTAAAACAGGAAAGACAATTTCTAAGAATAATACAGTAGAGATTCGTAAGACGATCAAGAGTATTGCGGTAAATGATAAATATATAGCAATGGTTCTTGAAAATGATACAAAGTCAGCACAGGAAAAATATCAGGCGGTTGTTTACAATAAAAATGGGCGAAGTGTTATGGAACATGAGTTCTCCTCTGAGTATACAAAATTATTATTGGGAGAAAAAGAAATAGTACTTGCAGGAAATTATCATTTTTCTGTTCTAAATTTTGCAGGACATGAGATGTATCAGAAAGATTTTAAGAAAAGGATTTCAAATGTATCATTAACAGGAAAGAAGAGAAGATATTTAATTACATATGAAGACAATATTAATTTACTTGAGTTACGCTAGAAATGGAGTACACATGGGAGAAATAGTTTTAGGTATATTTGGATTATATCTGATTTTTCAGGTAGTAATAGGATATCGAAGAGGTCTGATGAGAAGTATGCTCAATCTTGCATCGTGGATTCTTACATTTGCAATCGCATATGAAGGAGCATCATATTTCAAGGATATTGTGATTCAAAATGTACCACAGATTCAGGGGACGATTGTAACGGATCAGGTTGCATATATGATTTCATATATTATGTTAATGATCGTATGTAAGATGATATTTTCTATTATTGTACGATTTATTAATAAAATCAGCCGTATACCGGGGGTTGGATTTATTAACCGTGTAGCTGGAGCAGTACTTGGATTGATAAAGGGAAGTTTAATTATCATGGTATTGATGTTTTTTATTTCATTGATGCCACATATTGGAATGCAGACGGAATATGATCAGATCATTGGAGGAAGTGAGCTCATGCAGACAATGGTTGATACGAATCCATTAGGAGAGATGATTCAGCAGCAGGTTCGATCAGAGACAGAAAAAATATTACAGAATTAAATTAATAGAAGGTATCTTGTTAGAAGGGGTCTAAGGATTTCTTGGCAAGATACCTTTTTGCTTACCTTTTCCGAATGATATTATAGATAGAACAATAAAGGAAAATATAAAAAACGAAAAAAATATAAAAAAGTGTTGACAGTTAAGAATCAGCATGATATTATATCTAAGCTGTCTGTGAGTGACAGAGAGAAATACAGAGTTTTCAAAGGGATTTGAAAAATGTATTTTAAAATAAATTAAAAAAGTTCTTGACAAACAAGAAAGAACATGATATGATTTAAAAGTTGCTGCGGTTCTTATGAAGAACGGGTCAACAAAATAAATTAAAAAAGTTCTTGACAAGCTAAGAACTAAGTGATATAATGATAAAGCTTCTTATACGAAGCGGATCACAAAAAGATCTTTGACAACTGAACAATAAGACAACCTTGAAAATTCTAATGAATTTTTCAGATGATTTTAGTAAAAATCAACGAACGTTCTTTATAAGAACAGTAATAACAAGGATAAAGAAGCTAGTGCTTCTTGAACTTGGATCAACATTGAACATGAGAGTTTGATCCTGGCTCAGGATGAACGCTGGCGGCGTGCTTAACACAT
>OGQT01000281.1_pt1 | contig 48733 bp, 46 predicted proteins | sample 1553261 | NCBI WGS metagenome assembly OGQT01 (sample SAMEA2579992, study PRJEB22360) | human gut metagenome | biome: human gut; feature: human-associated habitat; material: faeces | place: Denmark | collected 2008/2010
TGTAGTCCGTGGGAGGATAGGTCGTTCTGCTCATGCAGGGCGCTATCTGTTTTTATACGTATTCTTCTGCGCTAATACTTTTCTAAGATAATTTTCACACCAAAACAATCAAGCATTATCGCTAAACTGTTTGTCATCAGTGTTTTTTGCAAATTATCCGTTTACCTTCGAAGCGTGGAGTATTACGGATATGATCTTTTCTTTTTGGGATATTTTGAATTGTTGCGCGGTATAATTCTTTCGATTTTCTTATGGGCGTGCGCCTACCTATCAGGCGAAAATCATTGTAAGTAATTGATAGTCTGACGTTCTTTCCCTAATTCTGTTTTTTGAAAAGGTTGCTATGACGTATAAAGACAAGCTTCAACAAGCAAATAAGGAAGCGAAAAGTGCCGTTGTTGCACTGTTTCTTACTGTGCTTGTTTGGATTATTTCGGGCTTTGGAGTAGCTCAGTTTAATATCACAATCTTTAATACTCCTTTATGGATTATCACGGGGTGTTTTGGAACTTGGATTTTTGCGATTATTGCTGCAGTCATTATGAGCAAATATGTATTCAAGGATATTGAATTAGATGACGACTCTGATGATTCTAGTTTTACTGATAACGCTTTAAATCCCGTAAAGCCCAGCACTTCGTTACAGGGCTCTGTAGAGGTTTCAGCTTCCTCTCATGAGAGAGGAGCGTGCTAACTAATGAATGGAAATCCCGCTACCCTTATCCCTGTTGCGCTGTTTTTGCTTCTAGGCTTAGGAATTACTTTTTTTGTTCGTTATCAGTCTCGAAAGCGCAGAGAAACAGGTTTTGTTTCCGAGTACTTTATTGGTAGTCGAAGCTTGGGAGCTTTTGTTCTGGCAATGACTACGATTGCCACCTATGGTTCGGTAAGTTCATTTGTGGGCGGTCCTGGCCAGGCTTGGAATGTGGGCTTTGGTTGGGTATATATGGCAACTATCCAAGTTACTGCGCTGTTTTTGCTCTATGGCATTATGGGTAAAAAATGGCTTTAGTTTCTCGTAAGCTTGGCGCAATTACCGTCATTGATGTAATTCGTGCGCGGTATCAATCCAACGCATTAGCCAATATCTCAGCTATTGTTATCGTGCTGTTTTTTGGTGCAACAATGGTTGCGCAATTTGTTGGTGGTGCAAAACTATTCGAGGCGGTAACAGGATATTCTTACGAAGTTGGCCTCGCTATTTTTGGAATTGCGGCAATTCTCTTTACGGCATTAGGTGGATTTAGAGGCGTTGCTTTTGTTGATACTCTTTGTGGTATTGCAATGATTGTGGGCATTTTTGTTCTAGCGGGTGGCATTTTAAATGCTGGCGGTGGATATACCAACATTATGGAAAACCTTCAAACGCACAATCCTCAGCTGCTAGATCCTTTAGGCGGCGGCGATATGCCTATTGGACTATATTTCACCCAGTGGTTGTTGGTTGGTGTATTTACCTTCTGTCTTCCGCAGTCAGTGGTTCGTTGCATGGGGTACAAAGACTCTAAATCCTTACGCCAGGCAATGATTATTGGCACCATTATTATCGGTGCAATGATGATTGGCGTAACTGCGTTAGGCGTTTTGGCGAAAGGTATACTTCCGGCTGATCTTTCGGCTTATGGCAACAGCGTTGATAATATAATTCCGCTTGCTATTGTGCAGTCGTTGCCTCCTTGGTTGGCAGGTGTTGCAATTATTGGTCCAGTTGCTGCTTCTATTTCGACTGTTGCGTCACTTTTGATCTTTTCGTCTTCTTCGATCATTAAAGACATGTACTTACATTATCGTGAAGAGAAAAATGATGTTCCAAGCGGTAAGCAGGTGGCTCGATATAGCCAGGTCTTCACTTTTGTTGTAGGCGTTATTGTATTCGTATTGTCTGTTGTGCCACCTGATGTGATTTGGAAAATAAACATGTTTGCATTTGGTGGTCTTGAAACTGCGTTTTGTTGGATATTGGTTATGGGCCTCTTCTGGAAGAAGGCTAACAAAATCGGTGCACTATGTTCGATGGTGGGCGGAACGCTTGCTTATTGTGGAACCATGGCTGCGGGAATTACCTTCTTTGGACTTCACCAAATAGTCATCGGTATAACAATTTCACTGCTCTGTATGGTGATTGGGTCACTCGTTGTTTCTTCTAAAGCTACGAGTGATAAAGAAAAAGAAATACGTTTGGTATTCTTCGGCGAATAGTGCGAGCTTTAAAAGGACGTACTTTAGATGCATTTAGCTCAAGGAAGAAATTAATAGCAGTTTTACTGTTTGTAGTGAAACCTATTCATCTTCATATGATTGAGTAATTTCTTTAGAGTAAGATTTTAGAAACTCTATAAATGTTTTGGTCGCCTGCGATGGTTCGATATCGCTATTTAAGTTGGCATAGAGATATCGATAACGGTGCACATCTTCGCAAACCTTTACTGCAATATTGAAATGATGATGGCCAAGCCAGGTAAAAGTAGTGCCTATAGTGCATCCGATTCCTGATTCAACAAGGCTTAGCGCTTCGCTGTAAAGCTGGGTTTCAGCAACAATATTTGGTTCAAATCCAGCTTCATGACACATATCAGTAACGGTAGTTCGTAAATCGCTTGGATTGGTAAGGATAAACTCTTCGTTACTTAGCATACTCAGCTTAAAATGAGGTTTGTTTGCTAGGGGATGATTGGAAGGAAGAATAGCAACGTATTGTTCCTTGCCTAAAAGTATCGTGTTTTCTTCGTTGAGCTTGAGCTGCGAGCCAAAAAGTTTTATGTCGATAACTTGCTGCGAGAATGTGCTGGAATCAGGATATCCCATACGCACCAGAATATCGGGATGTTGATCGTAAGAAGTGATGAGACATTAACGAAAATGATGTTAGTTTTCTTACATTTGAAAGCAAAATAGACTAATTCTGTCATTATGTTGCTAAATGCTATTAAAAAGAGAATTATCAAAACTCTTTTGGAAATAAAGCGTTAAGCAATGCATTCATGCTACTGGTTAGCAAATGAATTACGAGGGGAAGGCCCTGTATGCTACAACTGCAGCATATTCGAAAGTCATACACTACGGGCGATTTTACACAGGTTGCGTTAAATGATATTTCTGTCGCGTTTCGCGATAGCGAATTCGTGGCAATTCTTGGTCCTTCAGGATCAGGTAAAACTACCTTATTGAATATTGTAGGTGGCTTGGATCACTATGATTCAGGCGATCTAATTATTGATGGTATTTCTACTAAGGAATACAAAGATCGCGATTGGGACACCTTTCGTAATAATCGAGTCGGTTTTGTATTTCAAAGTTACAACTTAATTCCTCATCAAACCATTTTGGCTAATGTCGAATTGGCACTTACACTGTCAGGTGTTTCTAAAGAGAAGCGTCAAGAGCGCGCTAAAAAGGCACTTGAGGAAGTGGGTCTGGGCGAGCATATCAATAAGAAACCCAGTCAGCTTTCTGGTGGTCAAATGCAACGTGTTGCTATTGCGCGTGCGTTGATTAACGACCCGGAAATCTTACTTGCAGACGAACCAACAGGTGCTCTCGATTCTAAGACGAGCGTGCAGATCATGGATTTGCTTACCCAAATCGCTAAGGATCGCTTAGTGGTTATGGTTACCCACAATCCTGAATTGGCACAGCAATATGCAACTCGCATTGTAAATCTGACTGATGGTGTTATCACTTCGGATACTGATCCTTTTGAGCCTACTGAAGATGAGATGCATCTATCAGATAAGCCTATTCGCAAAACTCGCATGAGTTTTTTGACCGCTCTTGGCCTTTCCTTTAATAACTTGATGACCAAAAAAGGTCGCACCATTATGACTGCCTTTGCGGGTTCTATTGGCATTATTGGTATTGCAGCTATTCTTGCCCTGGCGAATGGCGTAAATACCTATATTGCTAACGTTGAAGAAGAAACTCTTTCAGAATATCCTCTGCAAATTCAAAGTACCGGTTTTGATATGACTTCTATGCTGGTGGGAGTTGCTGGCGAAGAAGCGGACTCTTCCACTCAGGAAAGTGAGGCGAGTGATGGCGGCGAAAGCACGGAAGGAGGAAACGAGAATTCCGTGCGGGTGATCAATATGATTACCAACATGCTCTCTAGTGCGGTATCAAATGACCTTGCTTCGTTAAAAGCGTATTTTGATAGCGGTCAAAGTGGTATCGAACAGTATGTTTCCACGATTGAATATAGCTACAATGTCACACCACAAATATATAGTTCAGATACTGAAACAATTCATCAGGTAAATCCCGATACTTCTTTCTCTTCGCTGGGGTTAGGTTCTACGACAAGCTCAAATAGCATTATGAGCGCAAGCATGAGCACTAACGTGTTTTATGAGATGCCAAGCGATCCAAGTCTTTATGAGAATCAGTATGAGGTAAAAGCTGGACATTGGCCTCAAAACTACAATGAGTGCGTATTGGTTTTAACAGGCAATGGAGGCATAAGTGACTTCTTGCTCTATACCTTAGGACTTCGCGATTCTTCTGAGCTCGAGTCTATGGTTGAGCAGTTTGCTGACGAAGAAGAGGTTACTGCTCCTACTGATATAACTGATCCTACCTATGATGAGATCTTAAACGTCACCTTTAAATTGGTGAATGCGGCAGACTATTACGAATACGACAGTGGGTATAACGTATGGCGCGATAAGACTGACAATGAAAGTTATATGCGTGATCTGATCAATAACGGCGAAGATGTAAAGATTGTTGGTATTGTTCAGCCTAAAGAGGACGCAAATGCTTCAATGTTGTCAGCGGGTATCAACTATCCCGCTTCAATGACTGATCATGTTATTGAGCAAGCTGCGCAAAGCGAAATCGTGCAAGATCAACTCTCGGACTCTTCGATAAATGTCTTTACGGGTGAACCATTTGGCGAGGAGGACCAGGGTAACTCTAGTTTCAGCATGGATTCTTTGTTCACAATTGATGGAAATGCGATATCGGCTGCATTCCAGATAGATGAAAGTGCTTTGATTGCTGGCTTGGGCGACATGAATCTTGACTTGTCGAATGTAAGTATCGATATGAGTTCGCTTCCTGCTTTTGATGCTTCATCCATTGAAGTAGATCCTGGCTCAATAGATATGAGCAGTCTCGAAAATATGTCATTTGATCTAGGGAGCATAGATCTTAATCAAGATGTATCAGTAGATTCTGACATACTTGCTGAAGCTATGACGGATACCGTGAAAGGTTTTTGGCCTTGGTATGCAGCAAATGTTGGAAACTATGAAGATTTCGATTCTGCCCTAAATGCCTACTTGTCTTCCGCTGAGGTGCAGGAAACCTTAAATGAAAAAATTGCGACTGCGGTTGATGTAAGTGGTATAGAGGAAAGCATCCAAGAAGAAGTCAAACAACAGACGGAAGCGCAATTGGGAAGCAACATTGCTTTGCAGATTCAGTCTCAGATCTCTTCCGCTTTGCAGTCTGCAGTACAAACACAACTTCAGAATGCAATTCAGCAATACATGACACAGGCAATTTCGACAACGATGAGCCAATTCGGCACGGCGCTTGAGCAGCAACTTGGCGGCGCAATGCAAATACAAATGGCTCAGCTTGCTACTAATATGGCATCAGCTATGCAGGTGGATCCAAACGCCATGGCACAAGCGTTCCAGGTCAACATGGATGAAGAGAGCTTGGGCGAGCTTATGATGTCCATGATGACGGGCGGTGAAACTACCTATGACAGCAATTTACGAGAGTTGGGCTATGCCGATAAATCTGAGCCGGCAGGTATCGATATTTATCCACTCGATTTCGACAGCAAAGAGCATGTCATTGAAATCTTGGATAACTACAATACACAGATGGAAGATAATGGCGAGGAAGATAAGGTTATCACCTATACCGACCTGGTAGGCACTTTGATGTCGTCGGTTACCACTATTGTCGATATGATCAGTTATGTTCTGATAGCTTTTGTTTCTATTTCGCTTGTGGTTTCCTCAATTATGATTGGTGTAATAACGTATATCAGCGTTCTGGAACGTCGCAAAGAAATTGGCATTTTACGTGCTATTGGGGCGAGCAAGAAGGATATTTCTCACGTATTTAATGCTGAAACCATAATTGAAGGCCTGATTGCAGGTTTGCTTGGTGTGGGAATTACAGCGCTGCTCTGCATTCCGGTAAGTGCCTTGATTGAGTTACTCTTTGATGTTCCTAATATCGCATTGTTGCCTATAAATGCTGCAGTGATATTGGTATCGATCAGTGTGTTCCTTACCTTTATTGCCGGTTTAATTCCTTCTTCGTCGGCAAGTCGAAAAGACCCTGTAGAAGCATTGCGAAGCGAATAGCGAGATGGTTCTAAAGAGAGAAATTGAGACAGTGCCCTAGCGCAGATTACGTGCTAGGGCACTCATGTTGTAGTTTCGCGAACATAGATTGTGTGAGAGCCGCGTTAGTGTAATTCGGCAGCTACGTTAGCGCAGGATGACTGTGTTGGTGCGAGGTGGTTACATCAGCGCAGAGCAAGCTGTGTTGGTGCGAGGTGGTTGCATCAGTACAGGGTAAGCTGTGTTGATGCGGGGTAGTTACGTCAGCGCAGGGCAAGCTGTGTTGATGTGGGGTGGCAATGCTAGCGCAGGGCAGCCATGCTAGTGCAGGGCAGCCACCCTAGTACAAAGCGAACTTTAGAAGTTTAAGCAAAGTCGAACAGTCGTCGTTATTTCGAAGTGCCTGATAAATACTTTGCCATATAAAACAAGCAAGTTGGGCAGTGTCTATTGCGGAGAGCTTTTGTTGGTTGATTGATTTGTCCGAGACAATAACTTTCTCCAAGCTGTGATAGATATGCTCGAAACAAGCGTTTTCCGCTTGACGTCCCTTTTGACGTGTTCGTGCATCGAGTGATGATACTTCACCAAGCCAGTTATTTCTAAATTGTTCGAGCGCGTGTTTCATGGTGGAATATAGACGCTCACAGAAGGTTATAAGACTTTCTCCTTCACGGTAATTAAGGCAGGTTCGTGTTTCTTCCGAGAAAGCAATGGTGGTCCAAAACTTTAGTATGACCTCTGTCACCAAAGCTGCTTTATCAGGGTAATAATTGTAAATACTTCCTACCGAAACCGAGCATTCTTTAGCTATGGTGCGAATACTCAAGGACGAAAGACCGTGCTCACAGGCATAGTGGTAGGCGGTATCTACAATGGTTGTACGCATTTTTGCGGGTCCTGCTGTCATAAGATCATGAGATCCTTTCTGAACATTTTCGTGGAGAGTTCAGGGAAATATACTCGCAAATCTCCTCTAAGATGTGTTTCTTGGTGAAGTTTAACAATGATCCTCCTACAATGAACAGTGTTCAGATGAACGTTGTTCAGAGTGAAACGAGGATCTCAAATGCTTCGACTTTCAAACACTTTACATAAAGAGAATAGCACGTACTCAGAGCAGGGAGCCATCTCTGCTCAAAAGCAGAAAAGCACTTCGTCTAAGAGAAAGCCACTGCAAGTAAAAAAGAATAACTTACTGGTAATAGCGGCATTGGTGTGGATAGCGGCTGGAGTTAATATCTTGCATATTGGCTTAGAAGCCTATGCGGAAGGATATGCAAATCTTCTTAATGAGGCACTTTCGTTAGTAGTGGGTCTCGTATTTTGGTTTGGAACATTTTATCGGCTTACCAAAAAGCATACTGATCGGATCACGAATTACGAAGATCAACACCAGTATTTTTGGCGCTTCTTTGATTTGAAGTCTTTCATCATAATGGCGATTATGATGACGGGTGGAATTGCCTTACGTGTTTCGGGAGTTGCTCCTTCAATTTTTATTGCAGTGTTCTACACGGGATTAGGTACCGCTCTTGCCCTTGCGGGTGTACTGTTTGCCCGCAATAGAGTAAAGCTGGCTTTTGCTTAATCAAGTGAGGTTGTTGATTTGCTTTTGATGACGATCGAGTTTCCGATATAGAGAGAAGTAGTTCAAAATTGTGAGTTTTACGGCTCAGTCTCATGGAGTGGGCTGAGCCGTTTCGTTGATTTCGCTGATTGGAAATTTTGTCTGGTCGAAGTTTGGTAATACTGGTGAGTGAAACGGGTATTATTAGGGGCATGGCCTATAAAGAAGGACTAGAACTTGCGGTAAAGCAGTAGTTCTACTGAACGTTTAGGGGATCTTATGCTTAATGAAACCATTCGATCAATGACAAAAGAACAGCTTCTTGAGCTGATGGAAATAGATGCAAAGGATAGCGTGGCACTTGACGGAGTATGGTTTCAGTCAATAGAGCGCAAGTTTGGCATGGATGAAGCGATGTACCACGATCAGGAAGCATGGAAGCGTTTTTCTCCTGTAGAGGCACGTCGTATTAAAAAGTTTCTGGGACTGGGCGAGCATCCAGGTTTGGAAGGTTTGGCTAAGGCGTTGCCTCTTCATATTATAGATCGTGCAAATACTTGTGAGGTGATCAAAGAAGAGGGACGCGTTGTTAATCGCGTGATAGATTGTCGTGTGCAGTCGGCGCGCTCTCGAAAGGGTATGGAATATCACCCTTGTAAGCTTGCAGCGATTTATGAGTATAGCTGTTTTGCATCAGCGATCGATGATCGAATTGAGTGCCGCTGCTTGAGCTGTTATCCAGATGTAACCGATGAAACCTGTTCTTGTTCATGGGAATTCACGTTACGGGAAAGCTCTGATTCCGAGCAGGCAAGTGAGGAATAAGTAATGTATTGTACGACATGCGGAAAAGAAATAGAGCCAGGCGCGCGTTTTTGCAATCATTGTGGTGCACCGATTGAAAGCCAAATGAATGAATCTGTAGGGAATTCTTTTGAGAAAACCGTGCCTTTGAATACTTCGGATGCTGCTTCTTCTGAAAATGCGCCAGTATCTTCTGCCTCGAGCAAAAGGACTCCACTTTCTAGAAATGCCAAGATTGGCATTGCGATTGGGGTAGTAGCAATTGTCGTGCTGGTGATAATCGCCCTCGTTTTTTTGCTGCCTAATCAGTCGCAGGATAATTCGACACCGACCGAAAGTGAAACAAAAACTACCGTTATTGATCGAACTCAGCCTCAAGATCAGTCTCAAGATCAAAATTCTGGTCAATCTTCTTCTCAAGATACCGCAAGTGATGCCGACGCTTCAGAAAGTAGTTCGCAGAGCGGTACAGCTTCTGATGCGTATAGCGAATCTTCAATTGAAGGTTATACCCTCTATACTAATGGGCGTTTTGGTTATAGCATTGCGTATCCTAATTACTATCTTGTTCCCTATGTTTCAGAAAATGGATCAGGGATTACCATCGAAGATAACAACGATGACGAAATTAGAATCGATGTATGGGGAAATAACAATTCTGCGGGAGAAACACTCGATGAGCGTTTCTTAAGCTTGGTGGAAACCGTTGGAATCGAAGGATACACCGCGTCAGGTGATACTTGGTATGTGTATTCATACGAAGCTAATGGACGCGTTATATACACGAAGGAGTATGTGGGCTCAGGAAGCATTGCAACTATGAGTATTTCTTATCCACGCTCAATGTCTTCAGTAGGTGATGCTTTGGTTGAAGCAGTAGCACCGACTTTTGAACCTGGAGATACCTCGGTTGCTCATTAATGCTAGATGAAATGATTGATATCAGTGCCGAAATTGTCCCTAGATCTCTTTTAGAGAAATAGGGAGACAGTGTTTGCACTACTCCCGTTAATCCTTTTGATATTGTGTATACCTACGATAAGGAAAAGGATTTAGTTATTCTTCATGCTTTAATTCATCAAAAAGCAGCTTGGTGAGTTGTTTTTTAGAAGTAATTGCGCGCTTGGGAAGTGTTTCGAACGTGCATAGTAGATATTCTTATTTTGTGGGGGCAGCTTTGTTTCATTTGAAGTAGGCTAGAAGCCAGGAAAAGAGTGAATCGAAGTAACCTATGAGTGAATTGGGAATAAAAAAGAATTCAGTAACGAACAAATCAAATACCGATATAAGCGCTTATCATGCTCCGCAGTGTGAACAGCTTGCGAATGACCTATATCGCTTATCGGTGTTTTACCCGCAAACAAAAAACTACGTAAATACCTACTTGATTCATACTCCTGAACGCAGTCTGCTGATTGATACTGGAAGCAGAGATGACGAATCGTTTTTCTCACTCGAGTACCTATTATTTCACCTATCAAGGGAAAAGACGCCATTGGGAAGATTATCCTGTGGCGTTTCATTGGACGTTGATGGTGGAAATGGCCGCTTACTTACGTCATCTTTTGACGAAGAATGAAGTGAAGCTTCATCAAACGACAAGTGGATGTATCTTTACGCTGGCGGACGTCTTTTAGCCGTTAGCACCCTAAAGAAGTGTAAGATTTATGACTCGACCTTGACTTATCGCTATAAGCTTACAGAATAGGAACTGCTTGCACGGAGGGCGAGTTATCCAAAGAAGAGATAACAAGCTGGATAAGGCACAGGCTGAAATGCCTGCATCTTATCCAGCTTTTTTACGCTTGTGAGCTTATGCGCTCGTAAGCCTAAACCTCATGGAGGACCTAAGGTTACCAAGGTGTTTTAGGTATTATTAGCTGTTTTTGAAGACGTGATTGAAAGGGAAATGAATCATGGGTCTTACGCGCCAGCAAACTACTATGATTGCGGTACTGCTCGCTGGAGCATTTTTAGTGGTGTTGAATCAGACGTTACTGACACCTGCGTTGCCTACCATCATGTCCCATTTGAATGTGAATGCTACAACGGTTCAATGGTTGACGAGCGGATACGCTTTAGTTGAAGCAGTAATTATTCCTCTTAATGCTTATTTGATCGGGCGCTTTTCTACGCGTAAGTTGTTTATCGGTGGAATGCTGCTATTTGCTGCAGGGTCTGCTCTTTGTGCGAGTGCCCCAAGTTTTCCGTTTTTGTTGCTAGGGCGCGTTATGCAGGCTTGCGCAACTGGTGTGGTAATGCCTATGGTGTTCGCCCTTATTTTACTTATTTTCCCGCGAGAAAATCGCGGTGTTGGTATGGGCTTAGTCGGCTTGATCATTAGTTTTGCTCCCGCAATGGGGCCTTCTGTTTCTGGCGTCCTGGTGGATAGTATTGGCTGGCGTGCTCAATTTGTTCTTGTAGTTTGCTTAGCTCTTTGTGTAGTAGTTGCAGCTCTTTTGGCCCTGAAAAAATTCGAAGGTTTTGACCGCACTACGTTTGATGGACTATCGGTTGTACTTATTGCGGCAGGTATGGTGTGCTTGCTCTATGGTATTTCCACTTCTACCTCTAGCCCAACGCCAATACTGCCCATAGTGCTGATTGTGGTAGGTCTCGCCGTTATTGTTCTATTCTTCCGTCGTCAGGTAAAGCTTGAAAATCCTATTTTGCAAGTGCAAGTTTTGAGACATCGGGAATTTTTGATCATTGCGATAATTATTTTGTTTCTTGAAGGGGTACTCATTGGAGGAAGCGTATTATTCCCGCTCTATATTCAAAACGCCCTTCAAGCTTCAGCTACCGTCTCGGGACTCATCATGCTGCCGGGTGCGCTTATCGGTGCCTTTTTCGGACTGCTTTCAGGCAAGCTTTTTGATAAATACGGTGTACGTGGTATTTCTGTCACGGGTGCGTTGGTTTTGCTTGCTGGTGGCATAAGCTACGTATTACTTGGTGGTGCAACGTCTTTATTGTTAGCTTGTATTGCATACACCATTGTTACGCTGGGTATTCAGGCGCTTATCACTCCGCTTAATACATGGGGTATCAATTCTCTTCCCAACAACGAACTTCCGCACGGTAATGCAATTATTGCCACAATTGAACAGGTGGGAAGTTCTTTGGGTACCGCTTTTGTAGTTAGCCTAACGGCGTTATCGTCGTTATATGCGCCACCAGAAATGCCTGTTCAGGAAGTATCGTATATCGGTTGTCATTTTGCTTTCATTGGTATGCTGCTTCTTATTTCGGTAATCGCAATTTTGATATTGATATTTGTCCGCGATAAAAAGAAAACGTCCATGAGTGCAGCGGTGGAATCGGGTGCAATTCCAGGAATTGATCGTCCTTGGTTGGTCTCAGATATCATGAACACAAACCCAAGCACTCTTCCGGCAACGGCGAAAATTCGTGACGCAATCGCAATTATGCAAGAAACCGAAACAAATGGCGTTCCTTTGGTAGATGATGCGGGCAAAGTGGTTGGCTTTCTTTCTGATGGCGACATACTAAAGTATTTGTCGCGTCATGAATCTTCTCAAACCGATGGTGTGAGCTACATTATTATGCTGGAGACCGATAGCTTTCAGGATCGTATTAGGTCGGTATATGATCTTGATGCGATGCGCCTTGCGACAAAATCGGTCATTACGGTAGATGCGCATGAGCACGCAGACTTAGCATTCCGTACTCTATCCGACAAAAAGATTAAGAAAGCCCCAGTGATTCACGAGGGGAAACTCGTTGGTACCCTCAGTCGTCGCAACATTATGAAAGCACTTAACATTATGGAACAGGCAATGGAAACGAAATAGGTTTGTGCTTACCTGTCCTTGGTGTTTAATAAGGCAACTTGGTTTGTGAAGGAAAACTTTGAAGCGATTAAGTGTAAAAGTTTACCTGAAGAGGCCAAGTTGCCTTTTCGTATGCAAAAGGCAGTCTTTGTTGTAAGAGCCTAGGTATTGCTTTTTGTTTCATTATTGGTGTCGAGTGCGCGAATATTTTTACTAAACCAAGCAAGCGCACAGCAGAGAGCAACTAACGTACCGCATACTATAAACCAGGTAGTTATGCCAATTGCTTCGGCAATAAAACCAGAGAAAGAAAGCCCTATAGGTGCAGCTAAAGAAGATCCTGCTAAAAAGATGCCCATAACGCGACCGAATTTTTCATCAGGGGTTCGTTTTTGCAGTATAGGCATAATAGGTGCATTGTAGCAGCCGATTGCTGCAGCACTTATTCCTACAAGAACGGCGAATAAAGGAAATTGATCTGGCTGCAAAAAGCCACAAGCGGCAAGAGAAAGACCGAGTACTACTCCCGAAACGATAATTAAAGGTACCCGTCGTGATCCGCCGCCCCAAATGAGAATTGCGGCAGATCCGATCAGCAGACCGATTCCAAATACTGCTTCAACTAAAGAGGCTTGAAAACCATCACCTTTAAAGTGCTCGTAGGTCATCAAGGGATCTAGAGATGATACGGGCATAAATAAGAGCATAGTAAACATGACAAGGAGCATAAGGTTGCGTAATCCTTTATCGCGAAGAATGAAACGACAACCTTCTTTCATTTCTTGAAGAACTGATTTCTGTTCAGAAGCATGGGGGGAATTTAAGGTAATGCGAACTGCGCCAAGACAGCAGCAGGCAAGAGCTGCACAGGCGGCGTCAAGAAGCATGACTCCCTGTAATCCAATAAAGGTGTATAAGAGAATGCCTAATGCGGGTCCAATGATAGTGGATAAACTGGTTATAGTTTGATCCATGCTATTTATGCGTATAAGATGTCGCTCGGGCACAAGGTGAGGCATGAGAGCAGACATGGCAGGGCCGTGAAAGGCTTGCCCGCCGGTACGCACAGCTAAAAGAAGAAGCATCAACGGCACGCTTAAATGACCCGACATAATTACCAGAGCAAGAACGAGTGAAAAGATGCCAGCACTTCCGTCAGCTAGGATGATGACATGTTTTCGATTGTATCGATCAGCTGCTACTCCTCCAAAGGGACTCAAGAGAGCAACCGGCAAAAGCGCAGCCATAGACGTCAACGAGAGCCATATTGCTGAAGAGGTGGTTTCTGTGATGTACCACATAGCGGCAAAACTCGCTGCTACGGTTGCGAAGATAGAAAGCGCTTGACCGCACCAGATAATGGCAATAACGGAAATCCAATTGCGGGGAAGAGGATTACCTGCAGCATTTGTCTCTGCAGGTGCTTCTGGTTTTGAGTGTTTCATAGCTACTCTTTCGTTTTACGCATTGTTCTTACGACGATTCTTACGATAAACTGTGGGGTAACAACACGGTCAAGCACCTTTTTGATATTCTTTGATCTTGATTAAGAGGGGATAGTATGGACCCTTTATTAAAATCGGGAGAGTTCGCTCAATTGTGTCGCACCACAAAAGAGACCCTGCGTCATTATGCCAAAATAGATTTGCTTTCTCCTTCAATCCGTGCAAAGAATGGGTATAACTACTACGCATTTACCCAGTTTGCTGATTATGCTCTTATTTCAGCACTTCAAAGTACGGGTTTGTCACTCAATCAGATTCGAACTTATTTAATGAATCCTTCAAGTTCGTCGTTAAAGGTTTTACTGGAAGAAAGAATTGAATCTATTGATAAGCAAATCAATGAATTGGAACGAAAACAGCAGGTACTAAAAGGGGCACTTAATCAAGCTCAAAAACTTGATTCTTGGTTCGATGATTCAATCTCTATCACACCTGAAGGATATAGGTGGCGGATAGTTCAATGTCCAGAAGAGTATTTTCTCGAAACATCGGTGGCGTATACCCAGGGTAAAGAAGATGATTTCATATCTTCCCTCATAGACCATGTATCGTATTGCGAAAATCAAGGTTGGACGGCAACATTTCAGGAAGCTTATCGAATTGATGAAGCTCATGTTGTGTCAGGTGATTATGCGGGAGGCTTCTGTGCTGAAGAATGTATACCGAGGCGAATTGAATCGTCGCGATTACGGATGAAGCCAGCGGGCACCTATCTCCAATGGCTTAATCGCATTGATTTAACAATGCTCGTCGATGATGAGGGAGAAACTCCGGAAATTGTTGCAGGAGACTTTTCTTCTTCAGAAGATAATCCTATGTTTGCCGCCTATGATGCGCTCCATACGTTTGCCGCAGAGCAAGGAATCACGTTGGTGGGCGACTTGTATGACGTTGTTTTGTCTCTCTATGGTGGCAGCTTTAAAGAAGCGATATATACTGAAGTATCAAGGCGAATACGATAAACGCGTAATCTCGATAGTTCTAAGCTCTTCGAAAACGTGAATTTCTAGGGGCTTCATATTAGAGTTAACCGATTTAAAAGGAGTTCACCATGATTCGCATCAATGAAGATCTCTGCACGGGCTGCGGAGCATGTGTGTCTGATTGTATTTCTGGAGTTTTATCAATAACTCAAGGTAAAGCCCATGTTTGCGATGAATGTCTGCAGTGTGGACATTGTATTGCGATTTGTCCGCAGGCTGCTCCTTCGATTTCGGTTTATAGCGATGAACTTATTGAATATCATTCAGAGACCTTTGATATTCCTACTCAAAATATGCTCAACACCATAAAATTTCGTCGAAGTGTAAGACAATTTAAGGAGCAACTGCTCTCTTATGATGATCTGCACCTTCTTATTGATGCGGCAGCGCATACCCCTACGGCAAAGAATGCTCAGGCGTGCCGTTTTGTGTTCATCCAGGACAGCCTAGAAGACTTTAAGCGGACAATATGGAGTAATCTTCGTTCAGCATTCGAGGAGCAGAGAGAATTACCTATTCCTCGAGAAAGCGTACAAAACTTTTTGAATTTACGAGAAGGAGAACATCCTCAAGATTATCTATTCCGAAATGCTCCTGCAGTGTTATGTATTCAAGCTCCAGATCCTGTGGATGCAGGTTTGGCGGCTTCAGCGATTGAGATGGTGGGTACTACCTTGGGCATCGGGGTGCTTTATAACGGTTATTTGCGGCGTACTATTGCGGCTATGGAAGATATTCAAGCGTATTTAGATATGGATTTGGAAGAGAAGCCTCTGGTGGTATGTATGCTTATGGGCTATTCCGATGTGAAATACCAGCGTACAGCACCGCGTCGCAATCCCAGTGTAGTGCTGCGATGAGAGTAGTCTAGGTTTCGAGATTATCTAAACAAGCAAAGACATTCCTCTAAATTAGGGAGGCAAGTATGGGCATCAAAGCGGGGTATGTAGTTCCTCATCCGCCGCTCATCATTCCTTCGGTTGGACGTGGGAAGGAGCAAGGTATAGCGCAAACAATCAGTGCTTACAAAGAAGTAGCTCGTAGGATTGCAGCTTTGTGTCCAGAAACTATCGTGGTAAGTTCACCTCATGTGACTGCATATCGAGATGGGTTTCACGTGACTACCGATACTACTTTATCGGGGGATATGGATGTCTTCGGTGCGCCACAAACGCAGCTAGAAGTGGGAATTGATACTGAGCTTAGTCGGGCTATTATCGAGCATGCTCAACGAAATAATATAGTGACCGCTCCGAGTAGTTGGCATGATCAGAAAATGGATCATGCTACGTTTATTCCGCTGTATTTCATTGAGCAAGCGTACAGAGAAGCTGGAATAAGGCCGAACTATCGTTTGGTGCGCGTAGGATTATCGGGTCTCTCTGCTGATATTCATCGAAGCTTTGGTCGCGTGATTGCGGAGGCAATAGAGGTAGTTGGTCGATCTTGTGTTTTTGTTGCAAGTGGAGATTTGTCTCATAAGTTAAAGGCGGACGGCCCTTATGGGTTTGCTCCTGAGGGACCAAAGCTTGACAAGGATCTTTGTGATCTGTTCGAACAAGGCAACCTTGGGGGTCTTTTTGAATTAGATGAACAGATATGTGATTCTGCTGCGGAGTGCGGAGTTCGTTCGTTCCAGATAATGGCAGGGGCTTTAGAGGAAATTTCTTCTACGAAAAGTTCGCGCAAAAACACTTCAGCGAGTTTTCATGCATCCGAAAAACCTTTGTTTGGTGCCTATCAAGCAGAACTTCTCAGCTACGAGGGGCCTTTTGGGGTTGGTTATGCAGTTGCTGCTTTTGAGCGGTTAGATACTGCTAATTCAGGAGACTTTGGTGCTGACTCTTATGTAAGACTTGCTCGTGCTTCAATCGAAACATATCTTCGTACTGGAAAACCACTTGAACTTACTGACGAGTGGCAAAACGCTTTGCCTGATGAAATGCTTTTACAACAAGCAGGAGTCTTTGTTTCCATTCATAAGAATGGAGAGCTTCGAGGCTGCATTGGCACTATCATACCCACTACATCAAGCATTGCTCAGGAGATAATTCAAAACGGTATTTCAGCTTCTACTCGTGATCCGCGATTTCCGGCAATTCAGGTAGATGAGCTTGATTGTCTCGAAGTAAGCGTCGATGTGCTTACTGAGCCAGAGCCCATCATTTCGGAAGCTGATTTGGACCCTTGTCGTTATGGGGTGGTGGTAACGAAAGGCTATAGGCGCGGGCTGCTGCTTCCCAATCTTGAAGGAGTAGATTCAGTGGCGCAGCAAGTTGCAATAGCTAAACAAAAAGCAGGTATACGGGTAGATGATTACGATGTCCAGCTCGAGCGTTTTGAAGTGATTCGACATGAAGCCTCGTGAGGAGAAACCTAAAAAGGAGAGGGCGCATTGTTCGCTTTGTCCAAATTCCTGTGTTCTTGCAGAAGGTCAAGTGGGAGCTTGTCGTGCGAGGCGTGCACGGAATGGCGAGGTGGTAAGCGATTCATATGGGAAGGTTACCAGTCTTGCGCTTGATCCTATAGAGAAGAAGCCGTTTGCGCGTTTTATGTCGGGAAGTAGGATTTTATCTATTGGCTCATTTGGCTGCAATTTACACTGTGCATTTTGTCAGAATGCTTCAATTTCTCAAGTGGGTATTGATGATGTTCCCTGGCAGGAAGTGTCGCCAGAAAAATTGATTAACGAAGCACTTCGTCTAAAACCACAAGGAAATGTTGGCATTGCCTATACCTACAATGAGCCTCTGATTAATTTCGAGTATGTATTCGACTGTTCATATCTTGCTCATGAAGCAGGACTTATGAATGTATTAGTAAGCAACGGCATGATTAATACTGAAATGCTTGAGAGGCTGCTACCTTATTTGGATGCCGTTAATATAGATTTGAAGGGATTTAGCCAAGATTTTTATTCCTTTGTGGGTGGTTCACTTGAAACGGTTATGCATTCAATAGAGCTTTTTACGCAGTGTTCGACTTGTCATATAGAGGTAACTACCCTTATTGTGTCAGGTATGAATGACTCAGAGGAAGAAATCGATGCGTTATCGAGCTGGTTAGCATCGCTCAATCCTGAAATTCCTTACCATGTCAGCCGTTTTTTCCCTTGCTACAAAATGAAGGAGATAGCGCCAACGCCTATTCAATCTGTCTATCATTTAGCTGAGGTTGCGCGGAAGCATTTGAGGTACGTGTACACCGGAAATTGTTAGATGAAGCAGGGTAAGGAATGTCGTATCTATGCGATTATTGCCACATCTCTTTTATCTTTTCTAGAAAAACTCCGGCGGCAGGAGAAAAACTCTGATAGCGTTTCCAGGCAATAAAGATATCAGCTTTTAGCGGTGGCTCAAGAGGACGAAAGGTGATATCGAGCATTTGTGATCGTGTTTCTCCTACTGATGAAGAGAGGGCATTTTCGTTAGTTGAAGAAGTTACTAAACCATCGAGACTTAGTGCGTATCCAATACTCTGAGATACTAGAATCGATGCATTGTAGAGAAGATTATAGGTTGCTACAACGTTGAGTTTGTCGGCATTTTTACCAAACCAAGAAGACATATCATTTAGAGCCTGCTGGGAAAGAATAAGTGGTTGATTATACAGATCATCAGGCTTGATGGTGGTGTGCGAGGCAAGAGGACTGTCTTTTCGCATAATGACGCCCCAGGTGTCTTTCATGGGAAGCTTTAGCGCTTCATATTTATCGTGATCTACATTTCCGACGAACAAACCAAAATCCAAGCGTCCCATATCAAGACGCTCTCCGACATCGATACCGTTGCCACTGTAGAGATTAAATGATAGGTGAGGGTATTCCGATAAAACTTGCTCTATAGCTTCTGCAACAAAGGTCATCGCAGGGGTTTCGCCCCCTCCAATACGAACTTCACCCGTGATGGTATCTCCTGAAGCAAGGAAGTCTGATTCAGTGCGCTCCATTAGATCGACTATTTCTTCGGCGCGTTTGCGCAGACGTATTCCGGCTTCGGTTAATTCGATGCGGCGACTACCTCGAGTAAAAAGCGTGCAACCGAGTTCTCGTTCGAGATCTTTCATTTGGCGAGAAAGGGCAGGCTGGGATACATGAAGTACCTTTGCGGCACCTAAAATGGTTCCCTCTCGAGCAATCATAAGAAAATAGCGAAGTGAGCGAAATTCCATGGAAGCTACCTCCGAGTGTAAAGATAAGCGCAAGGCGAACGCTTTTTTATGCCAAGCGAGAAGCGAACGGTTTTGGTGATCTTATCTCATAAAGTATAACATCATGTAATACCTAAAAATCAAATATAAGTATTATACATATAAGTTAATTCTTCTTATACTGGGCAAAATCATTTGATAGATTCGCTGATTTTCAGGTAGTCATTTGGTGTTTTGTGTCGTATTTAGATAGAGGAATTTTGTGAAAAAAGTAAACAATAAGACGCTGGTTCTCATTTTAACAATGGGAGTATTTAGCATTCTCAATACCGAAATGGGCATAGTAGGTGTTATTCCATATGTTTCGGAAAGGTTTAGTGTTTCAATTCCTGACGCAGGGCTTCTTGTTAGCGGATTTGCTCTTATTGTTGCTCTCGCGGGCCCTACTATGCCGCTTTTGTTTTCGAAAATTAATCGTAAGAAAGTAATGCTTTTGTCACTTGGCGTTTTTTCTCTTTGCAATGTGGTGTCCGTGTTTGCATCAACTTTTGAAATACTTGTTGCTGCTCGAGTGATTCCTGCTGCGTTTCATCCTTTGTATGTATCAATGGCGATGGCACTTGCTCAGCATACGGGTGACACTCCTGGAGAGCGCGCAAAATCTTCAGCGCAGGTTTTTGTTGGTGTTTCAGCGGGTATGGTTGTTGGTGCGCCCATTGCTGGTATGCTGGCTGATTATATTTCGTTTTCGGCTGCCATGAGCTTCTTTGCCGCGGTTACAATTGCGGTATTTGTTCTTAGCGTTGTAGCTATTCCTTCGATGCCTGTAGAAGAGCCCCTTTCGTATGGCAAGCAAATTGCCGTCCTTAAGCGTCCTGTAGTTCTAGTTTCTCTCCTTGCGGCAGGAGCGATTAATGCAGCGATGTTTGGGTTTTATAGCTTCATGGCAGAATTTCTTGGCAGTTCCATCGGGCTGGGTGCTGCTTTAGTAAGTGCTTTGTTGTTGGTATATGGGCTTTCTAATGTTGCAGGGAATATCATTGCAGGAAAGACACTTGGTAGAGCCCCTTATAAAACCATGATCGTTGGACCCTTGTTGCTCATTCTGCTTTATGTGCTGCTTTTAGTGTCAGAAGCAAATAATCTTTTTGCTGCGGTAGTTGTTGTGCTTCTTGGAATTGTGGTGGGTGTAGCAAATACAACTGATCAGTTTATGGTGTCTCGTTCTGCCCCTGATGCCCCTGACTTTATAAATGGGTTATTTCTGACCACAACCAATCTTGGCACCACGATTGGCACCAGCGTCTGCGGATTATTTATCTCGGATTGGGGCATTTCCTTTTCCGTGGGAGGAACTATTCCTTGTTTAATCCTTGGGTTTGTTTTTGTATTACTTCGTATGAAGTGTGTTCGAGTGGGTATGCTCTGAATCGGTTTTGGATTCGGTAATTTTATTTCCTGCCTGTTTGAGCAAGTCTGCTCCAAGGGAAATACCCTTTACTAAGCCTTTTGATACTGTTTCTGCAACGACGGGTGCCCCCACTATTACCTTACCGGCAACCTTGGGAGCAGTCTGCGCCATTTTTTCTGCAGCTCGAGGGGCTGACTTTGCAACTTTGTCAGTAATGATAGGTGCTGCTTTTATGGTGGTGTTTGCCACTGTCGCTGCTCCTTCGGCGACTTTTCGAGCAATTTGAGGTGCCTGCTTGCTTACTTTTTCGGCAACTACAGGTGCTGATTCGCTCACTTTTCTTGCTACTTTAGGTGCTTTATCTCCGATTGTTTTAGCTACTACTGGTGCTGTTTCTGAGATTTTCTTGGCAACGATAGGTGCGGTGTCCGCAACTTTTTGAGCCAAGATTGGTGCCTTATCTGCCACTTTCTTTGCTACTACAGGTGCCGAATCTGCAGCCTTTTTTGCGGCGACAGGAATTTGTTGTGCAATATTTTTTGCAACGTGGGGAGCTTCTTTTGCTGCATTTTGGGCAGCTTGTTTTGCTTGTTCTTTTGCGATTTCTGTCATCTTAGCTGCAGCAGCATCAAGTTTAGCTTCAAGAGGAGAAGCTGCTCGTCCAGAAAAATTCCGTTGACCTTTGCTTGCAAGTGCGACACCGCCCACGATAAAGACTGCGCCCGGACCCGGTAGAATAAGGAGGGGTACGCCTGCAACCGCAAGGGCGCCACCTGCTGCCATTTGGGCTGCACCTTTGATTTTTTGTGTTTGCGATGCGGGAATTTCTTCTCCATCGACTGGGATAACATCAGGGATCACGGTAACAGGATCATTGGTAGATTCTGCTGTGGCTGTTACTTTGCTGGTGGTAGTGTTGTTCCGCACGTCGGATTCAGAGTTATTATCGCCAGGTGAGACAGTTGACGAATCATTGCTTATGGTGCTTGTGGCTTCGTAGTATTTTGCTGTTACCTGCTCAAAAACATCTCCGTTTTTATCCCCGAATGCCTTGCTGTTTTGATCTAAATCAAGTGGAGTGACGTCAATTATTTCAGTCTCTTGTGTTTCAAGATTGGTAATTTTTGAACAGTTTTCATTTGTTTTATCTTCTGTGGCTTTTGGATTGTCTGTAGTCATAATAATCCCTCGCACATGATCAGGCGCTATTGTTCTATCTGAATTATATCGAAGCAGGATTTTGTACGTAGTCTACATAGTGATAAATGTTGGGAATTTGTTGTTTAAGACGGGCTGCTACAATGGCTCTTATGAATACGAAAATGAATACGAAAACTCCTTCAATCAATAAAAAGCTTCTTGTTTTAGCAATTCCGACGTTTGGTCAGCTAATCGCAGAACCGACCTTTGTTTTAATTGATACGGCAATCGTGGGACATGTCAGCGATCCTGCATTGGCGGGATTATCTTTGGGATCAACCATTGTCTTGACGGCAGTTGGGCTTTGCGTATTTCTGGCATATTCCACTACATCACAGGTTGCTCGTCTTTTCGGTGCAGGAAGAAAACGTGAAGGCTTGCAAGCTGGTATGAACAGTTTATGGCTGTCACTAAGTATCGGATTACTATTAGCCGTACTGCTTTTTGTCTTTGCCGAGCCCCTCTGTAGCTTCTTAGGCGGGAAGGGAGAAACCCTTCAACAGGCAACTATTTACACTCAAATGGTTTTGCTTGGAGTTCCTGGGATGTTATTAGTTTATGCATCAAATGGTATTTTTAGAGGATTGCAAAAAGTGAATATCACCTTGGTTGCTGCAGTGAGTGGTGCAGCCCTTAATACCGTACTTGATATTTTGTTTGTAATCGTTTGGGGCTGGGGTATTGCTGGATCTGGTATTGCTACGGCAATTGCCCAGTGGTTTATGGGCATCTTTCTGCTTGTTCCTGCGCTGCGTTGGATTGTGCAAGGAGGAGCTTCTCTTAAACCGTCTGCGAGCGGGATTGCTTCTGCGGGAAGTGATGGTTTTCCTTTATTTGTAAGAACATTAGCTCTTCGTTTGGCTTTAGTGGCAAGTGTGATGGCTGCAGCTTCCATGGGTACTGAAGTACTTGCAGCTTATCAAGTGGTAAATGCGGCTTGGAACTTTACGGTAAATGCTCTTGATTCTATAGCGATAGCGGGTCAAACCCTTGTTGGGGCAGAGTTAGGTGCCCAAGCGTATGATCGTGCACGTAATTTAACAAAAGAAACAGCGCGAGCAGGATTTATCGCAGGGATTATTATTGGGGTTGTTTTTGCAATGTTAGGATTAGTTGCGGGGTCGCTATTTTCTCCTAATCCCACTATTCAAGCGCTGGTAACAACTGGAATGATCGTGGTTGGTATTCTGATGCCGCTTCAGGGTTGGATGTGGGCGCTCGATGGTATTTTGATCGGAGCAGGTGATTTTCGCTACTTGGCATTTACGTGTGGAGTGTCGGCTCTTGTGTATATTGCCGCATTGGTAGTCTTGGTATTTGCTATTGGGCCATATTTGCCAGATGATTTGGCTCGTATAGCGGCGCTTTGGCTGGTGATGGGAGTCTTTCTTATGGGCTGCAGAGGGATTGCTAATGGTTTACGCGCTAAGGGTGAAACTTGGATAAAGAATGCTGTACTGTAGTTTGCGCGTAGTATTCGGTTTATTCTGTTTTCATATGTCCAGGTAGAAGTGCTAGCGCTTGTTTCTGATCCTTTGATTTTCTAGTGGCTTGCTACCGAACTTTTTCTTGAAGATGAGTTTTCTCGTCGAATGCTTTTGATGATTTGTATGATGCCGCCCAGATTATAAGGGCAACTATGAGAGTGATAGCAGCTCCAGTCATAACTGTATGCCAACCTCCTATATTCCAAAGTATTGAGGCAAGGGTGCTACCAATTGCGCAGAATATAAAATTATTAACTACAAAACAGGTATTGAGACGACTTCGTTTGGTTGGATTAAGAGAAAACAGGCGTGATTGATTCAAAATCGAAACGCTTTGGTTGGCGAGTGAGTAAATTGCTGCAAGCACGATTAGAGCAATTACTGAAGTTTCTGCAAATAAATCTGCAAGGATAATGCATGTCAAATTAAGGGCAAGAAAAACACCCGTTGCTTTAACCCCTAATCCACGATCTTGCAATGATCCTACTTTCATGGCGGCGAGTGCTCCCGTAATTGCGGTTAAGCTTACTAGGCCAATTTGAAAAGTCGAATAGTGGAATGGCTCTGCTGAAAGCAGAAAGGTAACCGATGTCCAAAAAATATTGAATACAATGCCAAATGAACACGCCGCAATCATCATTAAAGGGATAAGGGTTGGGGTGGTGTGAAGGGTATGAAACACATCGTGAATAAGAGCTGGGTAAGATATTTTTTCTCGATCGGGTGTTTCAGGAATCATGTGAACAATAATGAAAGCCAAAATAATATTAATTCCTGCTGCAAAAAGGTAAATTGCACGCCAATCAAACACATCGGCAACCAGGCCACTTATGGTTCGTGCAGATAAAATACCAATCGTAATTCCGCCAGAAATAATGCCTACGTTTTTGCCTCGCTCAGTTGGGCTTGATATATCGCCAGTTAAGGGCATGATTATTTGACCTGAAATGGTCACTAAACCTAAACAGCCAAGAGAAAAAGCAAGCGCTGCAAAAGAAGGTGCCAGAGAAACTGCTATAAGGGCAATTACGGTGAGCAGCATCATAGTAAATATTAACTTGCGACGATGGAGAACATCACCAAGCGGGACTATAAAGAAAAGGCCCAGAGCGTATCCGATCTGAGTTGCCATTATTAAGAAGCCACCCTGGGTGGTATCTATGCCGAAACCGTGAGTGATCTGCGCTAAAAGAGGCTGCGCCCAGTAAAGATTACCTACTGCCATACCCGAAGCAACGGCAAGCATAATGATTAAAGCGGGTGGGACTACTGAAGGGGAGTTGTCCTTCATTACTTCCGTGGTGTTTGAGGTGTGTTTGATATTTTCTGAATCAATATTCATAGCGTAATTATGATACTAATTCAAAGTGGAATCACTTGTCCTTTCGATCTGTGTCGTATCACTTTTTGCAAGGATCGGAATAAATGACAGAAAGGGTATTGTTTAAAATCACAAGATAAGGAACAATATAAATAATTGATTGGTCTTACCGAGGTCTTTATATATTTTTTTGGGGCATTTTAGTGATTTTGGCGTTTCTAGTTCGGAAAGGAATATCGCATGTTTGGCTTCGGTAGAAAAATCATAGAAGAATTTCTTAACAAAAACGTTTCTGGCAGTTCTTACGGGCGTAGCTCGTATTGCAGAACTTCTTCTTACGACTCTTCATATTCGCCTTCTCGGGAATCTGTATATCCGAGTTGCGATTATCCCGAGAATCCTGCAAGATCTCAGGATTCTTCGAGATATCAAGGCTATCCAGTATCTCAAAATCCATTAGAGCCTAACGAAATAACTAAAGTAGTAAGTTATTTCAATAGGCAAGTACAAGATTTCGACACGTATAAGCTTTTCATTTGCGTTCAAGATCCTAATTCGGATCGGCCTGTTGCAGTGCGCACACCTTCACTGCTTAGTCCTTCTGATGTTTTGTTCATCTTGGATAATCCAGATTTGTTTTTAGTAGGTACTGATATCACTGGTACGGTGTCTGATAGCTACTATGCGACTGAGCCTCGAACAATTGTAGTGGATCATCCTAGTAGCAAGAGGCGACTTGATCTTTCTCGTTTAGATGAAAAAGGGAGACTTACAATTACTATGCCTAAATATACGGTCGTTGCACGCGATGATTTGTCAGATGTTCCTCTTCAAGGACATAATGGGCCCAAAACAAGATAGGCTATTTCGCTGTCTATAGGGCTAATCTTTAGCGTCTCTTGAGAGCATCTGAATCGACGACTTTTTCGAAAAACTACTGGTATTGTTTAGACAAAGGAATTTCCCATGGAGTTCATCGCTTTGATTTTTTATATCTATGCGTTTATACAATTCGTTAAAATGTGCGGCTTTTTGCTAACTGATTCTGTTGCTATTCGTATGCACGACAAGCCGTACAGGGACAGCGAACCAAGAATGGGTCGCTTAGGTAGATCCTATAAAGCTTTTGGCAAAATGATTTTGGCAATTTTGCTTGGTACGGGCTGCATGATGCTTACGATGTAGCGTCATTCTCGTTTTGGTTTGGGGTGCTACCTGGATTAATACAGCCCTACAGCATGGCTATAAGGTATACAATAGGAATAGAGAAAATTGCACTAAGCAAAAGGGGATTTGAAAGTTTGGTGCAAGACTCAAAGAAGCTTATTTCTCGCATTTCAAATGCTGAAGGAGGGATGGGAAATGGCTGGATTGAATATTTGTCCGTATTGCGGAAGTCCTGAAGTTCATGTTTCTGAATGGTTTGATAGCGACAGTGGTGAACCATCCTACTATGTTGCATGCGACAAGTGCGGTTATGAAGCAGAGACAAAACAGCCTACCTATGAAGAAGCAGTTGACCATTGGAACAGGCGTGCATCGTTTGATATTCATAATGCCGACGAGGGTGAAAAGGGCTTATACAGCGATCCTATTTAGAAAAAGCAAAGAACACCAGAGCTATATATTCAAAGTAAATTCAAAGAGCGCCTGTATAGAGCATTGGTTGTACGCTTAAGCAGGCGCTCATTTTACTTTTATATTTGTTCTGCAATCTTTCCTTTACGGTAAGCAGAGATGAGTTTTTCTAAATCAGTAATACGCTTTTTAAGGTGTTTTCCTGCATCAGTTTCGGCAACTTGAAGTGTGTGATCCGCCTCGCTAATGATCCGTTCAGTTGATTCAACCCATCTATCTTCGCGAATTGCAGCAACGCTTCCCACAAAAGGCTGATGAGATACAAGACGTATCCCTTTGGCATCAGAGACCAAGGTAAAACCTGCAATGCCAGTGGTAGATTGATAGGCATTAGACATTCCGCCGTCAATAATAATGACTTTACCACCACACTTAACAGGATCTTCGCCATCCTTTACTTTAACAGGCGTATGACCGCATACAATGCGTGCGGTTTCAGGGTTCATACCGAAATCTTCAAAAATCGCATCAAGAACGTCGGCATCTTCAAGAAGCGAGTAGTAAGAGTTTTTTACTTCTTTACGTGCTGTTTTATCTTCGATCAGATAAATTTCGAACGTTGCCATCTTGCTTTTTGCGAATAAAGGCGACCCTTCTCCCAGCCAGAGATACCAAAGCAAATCACAACCACGCTTGTGGCTTTCGGGATCCTTGGCGGTAAAGGCATCGCGTACATACTTGTCTACGGCATCAAAAAGCGCTTTTCCTTTGTAGGTTTTACCATAGATGTTTACCTCTTTAAGTGTTCCATCAGGGTTAAGGGGAACACAGGCATGATACATAAGCGTATTGTTTTCGATTTTATATAAGCTCCCTTTTTCAAGAAGAAGCGCCATGTGACGCTGAAGTTTTTCACAGTTAAGGAACGCTTGTTCAAGCGAATGCATAACCGCTTCTTCTTCATCGGTCAATTGATAAGGATCCGTCCAATCAACCGTAGGGAATACCGGATCAGTAATTTCATACTCAATGCCATCAACCTCTACGGTATTAGTTTCAAGATTGATTTTGTGCAGTAATTTGCGATCCTCTAAGTTGAATGAAGGATTGTCATCAATATGTTTTGCTTCTACTTTGAACTGCAGAATGGCCATTGCCTTTTGGATTTTTATAGTAAGGTCAAGTTCCTGCGGCGAAAGGTTTGGATTGCCTTTCAGAGCATAGCCAACACAGGGATCATCTTTGTAGGTTTTAAGTGCGAAGTTTGCTAAAGGTAGAAGGTTAATACCGTAAGCATCGCTCAAGATAGATAAATTGCCATAACGTGCGCAATTTCGTACCACATGAGCAATGCAACCACGTTGGCCTAGGGCTGCGCCCATCCAGACAATGTCATGGTTGCCCCATTGGATATCAATATGGGGCGAATTTGCGAGTTCATCCATGATAAGTTCAGGGAAGGGGCCACGATCATATACGTCGCCCACCATATGGAGTTTGCTAACTAACATAGTTCTTACTGCCAAGCAGAGTGCTTCAATATAGTCTGGTGCGGTATTCGTACTAATAAGTGAAGAAACAATTTCGATTGGATAATCTAGCGAAAGCAAATCTTGGGTGAGCACCGCAAATTCTTCGGGAAGCGCTTCAGCTAATTCGCGATTGGAATGAGTAAGCAAAAGGTAGTCAACAAGAACCAGTAGTTGCGAAATTGATTCCTCATACCAAGATACTGATTCTTCTTCATCCTCTAAAATGCATTCCATTTTTTCTTGTGGATAGCAAATAAGACAGGTAAGCGCGGCCTTTTCCTGGTCGGTAAGTGATTCGCCAAACGCGCTTTCTATAGCACGCTGCAAATTGCCGCAACCAGTTCTTAGAATGTTGGCAAACGCTTCGTATTCGCCATGAATGTCTGAAATATAGAGTTCAGTAGGTTTAGGAAGCGATAATTCGCCTGCATAGTGAGCTATTGCGGTAGCAGCTTGGCGTGAGGTGGGAAAAGAATGGGAGAGCAATTCCAAGTAGCGAGCCTTTTTCATAAGGTAGTTCGACCTCCGGTATAGTGTTGGCTTTTTGCACGAGATGCAGTAAGCGCGTGCTGAGCCGTATCGAGCGGTACTTAATCTAAGGATATTTAGATACTCACAATTTTATATGAAATGGCGCCCAGTTGAGAAAAGGCTTCTTTTTCTTGAAAGAGATAGTAAAGGAGTCAAAAGAGTATTTGAATTATTGTTTCTTGGTTGTGTTTTTGCTTTTGGCGGCAATGTTGCGAACCATTATTTCATCTTCATCTTTGCCCGTAATCATGCAATACAGAATAAAAAGAAGACGGAGGCCAAGCATAAAGAATAGAACAGCAAAAATGAGAAAGAGCCCGCCCATTACTGCGTCGGTAACAAATTGAGAAGGAAAAATCATCCAGTAGGTAGTCTTTTTCGCTATTTGTATGAGCACTAATATACAGGCCGCAATTGTTAGAATGCGCGCTGGTAGCCAGGCTTTACACATGGCACCTATAGTTCTGATTGCATTCATTATGAGAGCAGCAGCCATTCCTAAAGCAGCTGCGCAAAAGCCCATGCAAATAAGAGTAAACCCTATATCTATCGGCTCATTATTTGCTTGTGCATTCGAAAAACCAACAAGAATTCCTAAAATGGCACCCAAGAGAGCAAATCCAACAATGATACGTACATCCCATTTGCGCCTGCCATGCAGAATGTCACTGGCATATTGCATTTCGTCTTGAGTTGGCGGGCGATTTAAAACGATCATGATAAGACCACTTGCTGTTAGTTGCTGTGTAGGTTCTTATGGACAAGTATAGGATGAAAGCTTTTAAGGAACCTGTTTTAAGAGTTGGTTTAACACTTATTTTGCATTCGTCTAAAAGAATGTTAGTTGGGCATCAGGACGAAGCGGCGGAAAAGAGCTTTCAAAGTAGGAACTTACCCTTTAGTAAGTTCCTGGAATGACATCTTTTTGCAAGATATAATTTGTAACGTAGAAGTACCTTTTAGGGAGTAGATGCTCTTTAAAAAGTGTGTCTGAATTGTTCTGTATTGAGGAAGCGAAATGCGCAAGTTGGGGAATGTGCGTTGTAGGAGGGGGATACTATGCTTGTGAATTCGAACGACATGCTGCAGAAGGCATGGAAGGAAGGCTATGCCATTCCTTCGCCAGATTTTGTAGATTCTAATTCTGTACGTGCTTATGCTCGGGTGGCTCACGAATTTCATGCTCCGTTAATTTTGAGTTTTGCTGAAGTTCATTTAGAACAGCTAAGTATTGAAGAGGCAGCGTTGTTGGGTAAGTTTTATGCCGAAAAGGCAGATGCTCCGGTAGCGCTTCATTTGGACCATGGAACCAAGTTAGAAACAGTGGAAGAGGCCATTCGCTGTGGTTTCACATCAGTTATGATTGATGCGTCCAGTAAAGATCTTAATGAAAACATTCGTCTTACCAAGGAAGTATGTCAGCTAGCTCATGCCCATGGTGTTACGGTTGAAGCTGAGATTGGTCATGTGGGAACCGAAGAAGATAACAACCCTCATGCAGTTTCTGAAAGCGTGTATACCGAAGTGGATTCTGCTAAAAAAATGGTAGTGGAAACAGGAGTTGATTCGTTGGCGGTTTCTATCGGCACGGTACATGGTACGTATAAAGGTGAGCCTCATATTAACTTCGATCGTTTAGCAGAACTTAATGCGGCGCTGCAAATTCCCCTGGTATTACATGGCGGATCAGGATCAGGCGATGAAAATTTGTCGCGCTGCGCGCAAGGTGGTATAGCAAAGGTTAATTTGTATACCGACTTTATTCTGGCGGCACGCGATGCGGTCTATGAGCAGCATCCCAATAATTGGGTAGAGCTTCTGAATACGGGCGACGAAGCAATGCGCAAAGTTCTGCATCATTATTACAAAGTGCTCCGTTGCGTGAAGTAAATCAGTATGACAACGCGAAATACGGCAACGCAAGCCTTGTAACGTCACGCTTCTTATTGAGTGGTTATGTTGGGGAATGAAGTAACTCAGGCGTTCGGAAGGCATGTTTTGCAGTGTATGTTTATCGAAGTGGGGCTGACTGCCAATAGGAGTCAATCACCAACAAAAAGAAGGGGATTTGAGTGATTACTAAAGATGAACTAGCGGCACGTTTTATTCATGCAAGTGAAGAAGTTATTGCCGCGGAAGATATGCTAACGGAAATCGATTCTCATTTCGGTGATGCGGATCATGGACTGACCATGGTAAAAATTGGTAATGCCATTAAAAGTGCTATTGAGGATGCTGATGGCGGTATTCAGGAAATGCTTGATGATGTTGCCATGGCGGTTATGGTACTGAACGGGGGAAGTGCGGTTCCCTTATGGAATACCTGGCTTGATGGTTTGCAGGAAGAGGCCCCTGAGGGTACCGAGGTGGATACCGACCAGCTTAAGGCTATGTTTGCTAATGCACTGAGCGAACTTGCTGATATTAGTGGCGCCGAAATAGGCGATAAAACCATGATGGATGCGGTTATTCCTGCGAGTGAGGCTGTTGCAGCCTATTCCGGTGATGAAGCAGGTTTGTTTGAGGTAGCGGCTACTGCTGCCAAACAGGGAGCCGAAAACTCTAAAAACTTCGTTTCAAAATTTGGTCGTGCAAAAAGCTATGGAGAAAAAACCATTGGGACCCCTGATGCAGGTGCAGTATCAATGGCTTGCTTCTTCAAAGGGCTTGCTCAAGCGTAGCGTGATGGAGTATTCGCATCTCGTAGCTTTTTTAAAGCGTTTGGGTTATTGCGGCAAGGGGATTAAGCCGCACGGATATGCGCAAGGTAAACCATAGAAGTAGCGAAAAGATGGCTTACTGCGCAAAACAAGGAGGAATGTAAGATGAAGAAATTTATCAACAGCCAAGAAACCATTACCGATGAAGAATTGGTTGGCTTTGGGCTGGCGTATGGCGACATCGTTACCGTTGATGGTCATACCGTAATAAGCAAAGATTTAGAGGGTGCTGATCGTGTAACTATCGTTACGTATGGTGGATCTGGTCATGAACCTGCTCAAAAAGGCTTTGTGGGCAAGGGAATGCTGGATATTCAGGTTGATGGAGATATCTTTGCAGCACCTAATGGAGCGGTAGTATTTGAAGCAATGAAATTGGCTGACAAAGGCCATGGCGTATTGCTGCTGACCCTTAACTATGCGGGCGACCAGCTGGCAGGCAAGCAGGCCATGAAGCTTGCAAAGAAAGCTGGTATGAACGTTCGCCAGGTAGTAACCGGAGAAGAAATTCGTTACAACGAAGAATGCGAAGACAATCAGCGTGGTTTGGCTGGTTGTGTACCGGTGTATCACATTGCAGCTGCGGCTGCTGCTGAAGGCAAAACTCTTGATGAAGTGGCCGAAATTGCTCAGCGTTATGCTGATAGCATGGCTTCTATTACGGTTAAAAGTACCGATGCTACTCATCCTCAAAATGGTATGTCTTTTGGCGATTTGGGCGAAACTGATCAGATGGAAATTGGCGCTGGTCAACATGGCGAAGGCGGCGGTGTTCGCGTTCCTATGGCATCTTCTAAGGAAACAGTTGGTTTAATTGCGCCAAAATTGGTAGAGCATGTTGGACTACAAAAGGGTGACAAAGCTTTCGTCATGATTAATGGCTGCGGTGCCACCACCATGATGGAAATGCTTATTCTTTATAAGGATACCGTTGAGTATTTGGAAGGCTTAGGTATTGAAGTTGTTGCCAATATGGTTGGTGAAATTTTAACGGTTCAAGAATCGGGCGGGTTCCAGATGAATATTGCCAAGTGGGACGATGAATTTTTGCGTCTGTGGAATACCCCTGCTCATACCCCGGTATTTTTTAAGGAATAGTTCGAAAAGGTGGATTTCGGCTTAGCTTTCTGTAGTGGCAGGCTGGGATTGAATTTCTAAAAAGTGTCTTGCATTGCCCGCTTGTGGGCAGTAGATAATCTGGAAAGTAGGTAGCGTTATGTCTGCTGAATATATGCATGTAGGAATTCCGGTGCTCAATAAAAAACCCAACATGGTGTTCAATGAGTGGGGTGGCTTTTGGGTGAACGAAAGCGTGGATGAATACGACTACAAAATTGAGTATTTGAAGTTCGAAGAAGGCACTCGTTTTCCTGAAATCTTATCAAAGCAGCCTCATGTGGCGTATTTGGTTGATAATTTGGAGCACTATATTGAAGATGCAGATCAGGTTATTTTTGGCCCAGAGCCAGTAGGAGATGACCGCTTAGCATTTGTTATCAAAGACGATGCTATCTTTGAATTGTACGAAGCTCATTAAATCACTTTGGGTTTGTTGTTGGGTTACCGACCAAAAAGTGTTGGTAATCTAACTACCTATATCCATATAGGGTTATAGAAAAAAGTGTGTTTAATGACCAAAATGTGTTTCTAATTTAGTTGTATAAGACCAGTTAAGCCCCCGTTTCTGGGGGCTTGCTGTTTGAAATGTTGAATTCGTTTTTACACAATAGGGCGCGTCCATTCGGGCAGCCCCTTTTTTCTTCGGTTGGCGCGGCGACCACGCATGTTTGCTACGCAGCCCTGCATTCCATGGGGGATATAATCCAAATCTTCAATGTTTTCGGGTAAGTAGCTTACTAAGCTGAGTGGTGCGGTTTGTTCAATATAGTCGGGTAAGGGCTCTGGGCTTGGTGTTGCTTCAAAGCCGTATACTACATTGCCTTGCGCAGTGAGCTTTTTCTCGTAAGCACTCATTGGTTCGTTTGGGTAAAGCGCACGAACATTATCGCTTTTCCATTTCAGTCTATATCCAGCAAGTTCTAGCTGGGTTAAGGAGAAATCACGTAAAGGAAAGCTATCGGTACGTAAGCGTATTGAAGCGCCTGGTTTCAGAATTTTTCGATAGGTTATCAGTCGATCGAGATACGTTAAGCGCAGATGGGCTCGCTTCTTTTTGGGAAATGGGGTAGGAAAGTTTAGAAGAATGCCATCAAGTTCATCTGGTGCAAATAGTTCAGTTAATACAGGATCATTAGCACAGACGAACACCACATTAGGCACCCGTTCGGCAAGGGCACGTTCTGCGCCGCGGATAGTGCAAATAACTTCAACATCTAACCCAATAAAAAGAGTATCAGGATGCAGTTTTGCGCATGCAACCGTGTATTCGCCTTTACCGCATCCAAGATCAAGAACGACACGATGGTAGGGTGTGCGGTAACCCCACTTATTCCATTTACCGCGCCAAACTCCCGGGTAAAGTTCCAAAGCTTGGTCACAAGCAACAAGATGTTTTTCAAGAGAAAAGTCTTTTGGTAAACGAGATCGTGGGGTACGCACTAATGCTCCTTGTAGGATTCGTGTACCATTTTTGCTTTCATGTATATCCTTTCTGATTGTTCAGGACGTTCCAAACGGGAAACCTTCTTTGTGGGCTTTAGCCTCTAATAATTTAGTTTTCAATAATAGTACGTTTTATTCCTTTATGTCCGAATTATTAAATACAAAAGTATTTATCAATTCAGGTGTCTTGTCAGATGATTATACGGTAGTATGGTTGCTTGGTTTTTCCGTGGGGAAATGTCTCATGGGGAACGAATTCGTGGGGAAGCGTGAGAAAACGGATTGGAGAAGTAAAAAACAATGAATATTGCACAAAGACTCGAACGTCTTCCTATGACACCTACCATGAATAAGGTCCTCTTGATAGTTGGTATCGGGTGGCTTTTTGACGCAATGGACCAGGGAATGGTTTCAGGTGTTTTGGCAGCAGTGGGGAGCGACTGGGTTTTGTCTCCACTTGATCAGAGCATGCTGGCAAGTGCGGGCACCTTTGGCATGATTATTGGTGCGGCATTTTCGGGCATCGCTTCAGATAAATGGGGCCGGCGCAAGGTAATTCTCTTTACATTGCTTATGTATAGCGTGGGAAGTTTTCTTTGTGGTGTTTCTTCTAGTTTCACCATGTTGGTTGTCTGTCGCTTCATTACCGGTCTTGGTCTTGGCGGAGAATTGCCGGCGGCATCAACCCTGGTAAGCGAATTTTCTCCTCTTAAATATCGTGGTAGAAACGTGGTACTTTTGGAAAGCTTCTGGGCTTGGGGCTGGATTATTGCAGCACTGGTAGCTTATCTGCTTATTCCTATGTATGGTTGGCGTATTGCCTTTTTGGTAGGGGCAATTCCCGCACTGTTTGCTGCGGTGCTTCGTGTTATGGTTCCTGAATCACCCCGATATCTTGATCTTGTGGGCAAGCACCAACAGGCTGATGAAATAGTTACCAAAATGGAAACTGCCGCAGGTGTTGTTGTCTCCGATGAAGAAAAAACGCACTTAAGCGCTATTAAAACGTCCGCATGGAAATCTTTTGCTCAGCTGTGGTCAAAAAAGAACCTTCGGGCTACGTTGGTGTTGTGGGTTATTTGGTTTGGAATTAACTTTGGCTACTACGGGTTCGTTTTATGGACTCCAAGCTTGCTGGTAGCTCAAGGATTTTCTCTGGTTACCAGTTTTGGCTTTACGGTAATTATGTGCTTGGCTCAGCTTCCTGGTTACTTCAGTGCTGCTTGGCTCATTGAGCGAATTGGCAGAAAGAAAGTTCTGATTGCGTACTTTGCTGGTACGGCACTTGCAGCCTGGTTGTTTGGTCATGCAGCATCGGAGATGGAGATATTGGCTTCTGGTTGCTTGCTGTATTTCTTTGCGTTGGGTGCTTGGGGTTGTGTGTATTCCTACACACCAGAAGTGTATCCCACTGACGTGCGTGGATCAGGTACGGGCTGGGCGGCTTGCTTTGGTCGTATAGGTGCTTTCGTTGCTCCGTTTATTGTGCCTTTGGTTTACGCTTCGTTTGGTGAAGGGCTTGGCTTTACGGTAGTTTTTATTATGCTGGCTTCAGCATTTGCGGTAGTCGCACTGGTGATTGCACTTTTTGGAAAAGAAACAAAAGGACAGCCTTTAAGTGATCTTAGCAATGAGGAAGCGTAAGGCTAAGTATTGTCTTCACTAAGTGTTGCCAGTTAGAGTATTGATGGTCAGAGTATTATCAGAGTTGAGCATTACCTTTTTAGGGGGAGGCAATACTGGGCTTAAGCATTGTCTTTCTAGAGGAAGCTTTACTGGGCTTAAGCATTGCCTCCTGTTGAAATAGTCGGTTTATTTACTTTCGAGCCTTTCGTACAATGAAGAAGCTAATTTGTTTTAGAGAGGGTCTTTTATGACAAATTCTTCTCGTCGTACAGAAATAATTAGGATTCTTCAAGAAAGCGAAGCTCCTCAATCGGGAACTGCTTTAGGGGAAATGCTTGGAGTAAGTAGACAGATTATTGTGCAGGATATTGCGCTCCTTCGCACTTCAGGCTACGAAATAATATCTACTAACCGAGGCTATGTTTTACATGAGTCGAATGCTAATCCTCGCAGGTTGGTGAAGGTGCGGCATAGCCCCGAGCGCATCGAAGAGGAACTTAATCTTGTCGTCGATTTGGGCGGTTGTGTTGAGGACGTTTTAGTAAATCACAGAACGTATGCGAAGCTTGAAGCGCCTTTAAATGTGAAAAACCGCAGAGATGTTCAAAAGTTTGTGGAGCAGCTTAATAATGGTGTTTCAAGCCCGCTTTTGGCTATAACCGATGGATATCATTTTCATCACATTAGTGCTGAATCCCAAGAAGTATTGGATGAAATTGTAGAAGCCCTTGATGAAAAGGGATTTCTTGCTGAATTTACCGCTTACGAAAAAGGGGAAGAACAAGCGTGACAAGTGGACAGGGCACTTGTCACACGTTAACTCTTACGCAATTGTGAGGTGGAGTAGTAGTTTTGCGTTAGTCCTGCATATCAAGCCAGTTGATGATGGTTTCTTCCACATCGAACTTAATGTCGTCATAGTTATGAATTTCATGACGATAACCCGAATACAGCTTAGTAATAACGTCTTCATGACCCGTATCGATTAACCAATTTGCAACCTGGTATACGCCTTCACCAAAATTACCTACAGGGTCTTGGTCGCCCGCAATAAGCAGGATGGGTAAATTCTGAGGAACTTTCTTTGCCCATTCTTCATTTTCGATGCAGAGCATCATATCAATGAAGTCGCGAAGGCTTATGTTGTGGGTAGGATGAGTGAATGCATCGAAGGGGTCTTCAGCGTGGTCTTTTTGGACGTACGGATCATGACAAATCCATTCGTTGCCTAGCGTTGCACCTTCGGAGCAACGAGCAAACATCCAGCCCATAAGTTCGTTTACGAAGGCGGGGTCGGATTCGTGAGCGCCTCCTGCTTCGACAGCTTGGTCAAGTTTGGCACGAACTTCGTGAGTGTTCTTAAAGATGCCAGGGGTTCCGCAATAAATAGCGCCAGTTAGTTCTTCGCCGTATTTTGCGGAAAAATCGCGTGCGATCATGGAGCCCATAGAGTGACCAAACATAAAGTAGGGAAGATCAGGATATTTTTCGCACACAAGATCTTTGAACAGCTTTTCATCTTCCATCATGGTGTGAGGACCTGCATCGCCCCAGTCGCCCCAGGTGTTGTTGGCGATTGCGGTTGCGCCGTGGCCAACATGATCGTTGGCAGCAACAATGTAGCCTGCATCCATTAACGCAACAATCATATGGAAATAGCGACGGGAATGTTCGCCGAAACCATGAACCAGCTGTACGATGCCTTCTGATTCAGTGGCGGGAACATAAATCCAGCCCGTTACCTGGTCGCGTCCGTTGGATGAGGGGAATGTGAGTTCGTGAAGCATAGTTGTCCCTTCCCTTGTTTGAATGTTTTAGCATATGCTTGCAGCCTTGTGCAGCTAGTTTGGATAATCGTTATCGATTACCAATGCGCTAGTGCGTACATGGGCGCGTGTACATGCTATATATTGCGTTTAATCGTACTTTAAAGTGTTCGTACGATTAAACGCTTTTGCTTATTTTAGAGCATCAAGTGGGTTCGGACTCGTGCTTATTCAGTAACACTCGCGTTGGAACTTCGCCATCAAAATAATTTGGATCGCGTTTCATCTGGATACGCTTGCATATAACTACAGCTAAATCGTATAAGCCGTGGGCCAGCGCAACAATTGCCAAGCTGTTGGTGGTGGCAAAAACTGCGCCAAAAAGGAGCCCCATTGCAAATATTACGGCGATGGTGGACAGGTTTTGGTATCTGGTGTGTGCAAGGCAAAAGGCTAGGGAAGACACGAGAAGCGCTATGGCAAGCGTTAAAGGGGCTGGCAAGAAGGAAGAAAGCAGTGCGTTTGCAAGCGTAAAGATGGCGTAGCGAAAAAGCAGCTCTTCAATAAAGCCAATAAGGGCAAAAAGAACTATTAAAGCGAAAAGGGGTAGTCGGGGAAGTTCGCCGTCGATACCTTGACGTGCAGCTTTAATTGATGCGCGTCCTGCTTCAGTTTTGTATGCGCGCCGTTCGTTTAACCACGCTATAACAAAGAAAATGAAGGCAGCTGCACATCCTGCAGCGATGGTGTTGGATGCGGGAAACGCGGTAAGCGAAGCAATTATGGGTTTCACCCAACCAAAACCAATGGTTGCATCAAGCCAATTATTAGAAGAAATACCAAAGGAAACCATGCAGAGCACGCATCCCACCAGCAAAAGAAGCGCCTGCGAGTACAGCGTTACAGCAAAGAGCGCTAAGGCTTCTCCTTCAGCGAGGGGAATAAGCTTGTTGCTGCTGGTGCTCATGGTGTCCTTTTGATCCGATATTGCAAAGCAGGTAAGAACTGCGGGTACTAGATTATACGTCTTACTTTTAACTGATTACTGCAATTTCGCCATCAGTGGTTGGTTGTTGTGCAACAAATGAAAGAATGGGCAGACCATTGTCGTGCATGTCATGCAATTTTTTTACGATGCGATTTGTAAATATACAGAATATTTATTCCTTTGAAGAAACCGTTTTAAGTTCTGATAATTGTGCTTTGCCTGTTTCGACAATTGAAGCAGCTAATTCTGCTGGCGCAGCAAAAGCAAAACCAATATTGTCGCGCAGGTAGGCGTTGTTGCCTGCCATATGGTAAAGGACCGACTGTTCTTCACCGTTTCCCACAAGTACGAACGTTTCTCCATCTATAACAGCGGTGCTATAGCAAGCGGCATAGGGGATATGCATGGTGTCCGCTTTAGAGGATAGCGTTATGCCCGATGCGTCGGTTTGTACGGATAGAGTTCCTACTCCGTTAGGAACGAGTTCTTCCGCCAACTGACGCGCCGCACGCTTGAGCCCAAAGAAGCTGCCTTTGTCGGGACCGAACGCGAGTATACCGAAGAAAATCGTTAGCCCTGGAAACAGGATATAAGCCCCGATTATTCCAGCAAAACCATTGAGCGCATCGAAAATGTTCAGGCCTTCAACCAGGCATTTTATTGTTCCGGCTACTACAAGTAGGTCAAGCAAAAGACAAAAGACGAAGTAACCTTTGCCAGTTTTGCGACGGTATGCTTTGTTGTGGGCGCGAATCATGCGCTGGGCATATGTTTCGTCTACCTGGATATTCCATGATGCATTAAGGAGAGAATGTGGTATAGAGACCTCTGAATCGCTTGCGTCCATAGGAACTCCTTGCTTGATGGTGCTGAAACGAGAGCATGTAGAATTATTTACTGTGGACTAGTTTATGATTCCGCAGTGTCTCAAAAGTCAATTTTATGTAAATTCGCAAGCACTGCGTTGTTTCCTTGGGCTCTTCTTGCTGTTGCTTGAATTGCAGTCCGCAACAAGCTGTTTCTTGTTTTGGTCTAATGTCATCAGAGAGAATGAATGCAGGCTGAACGGTATCGGTGGTACACAGGCTGAGTTTGATGAGCCTGAAAGCAAAGGACTGTTAGTCACGGCTAGTGAATTTAAAAGTTGCGAAGGAGAACCTTATGTCGATTAAAGATACGATTGCTGCCATCCGTAAGGAAGCAGGTATTACTCAAGAAGAGATGGCGCGCAGACTCTACGTTACCAGGCAGGCAGTTTCTCGGTGGGAAACGGGTGAAACTACGCCGGGTATTGATATGGTGAAGCTTATTTGCGTTACGTTCGGCGTGCCTCTGGAGCGCTTTTTCGACATGCCTATGAGTTATTACTGTCAGTGTTGCAGCATGCCTATTCCGGATGAAGAAATGCATGGCACCGAGGCAGATGGATCGAAAAGTGCCGATTTTTGCAAGTACTGCTATGACCAGGGCGATTTTACGGCAAAAGGTATGACCATGGATGAGTTTATTGAGGCTACTGCTCCTATGGAAGCAAAAGCACTGGGGGTTTCGCTTGATGAAGCGGTGTCGTTGATGGCTACACTGTTGCCACACTTGAAGCGCTGGCGCGAGGTGGAAGAAAACGAGCAGCAGTTTGGCGATGAGCTTCGCGCGGCCTATGGCGATGCAGTTATGGATAAGGCTAACGAGAAGTACGTAGCTATGGGCGAGGCTGCTCACTTACAGGCTGACGAATTGGAGATTGCTATTAAAGAGCAGCTGCGTCGTGCAGTGGAGAGCGGGGACACCGAAGGGCCTAAAGCGCGAAAGTTAGTTGCTATGCATAGACATTGGCTTTGCATGTATTGGCCTGATGGCATGTATACGCCTGAAGTTCATAAGGCATTGGCGGATGGATATATTGCCGATGAAAGATTCCGTGCTTATTACGAAGAAGTGGCACCGGGTGCTACCCAGTTCTTACGCGAGGCAATTTATGCGTGTGCGTGATTTTCATTCTCCGTTCAAGACGATATTCGCATAGTCCTGGCTTTGATGGAAAAGATGAGCAATGATGACATCTTCCTTCTCTTTGAAGTAGAGGACTATATATCCTTTTACCAGAACAGTGTGGTACCCGAGACGTGCGAGTGGTTTAAATCGTGAGAGTCGGTGCTCTATCGATCCGTCCCGCAAGCGTTCAAGAACATTTTCCCATTCGTTTATGAATTCTGATGCAGTGTTGGGTCCAAAGTTATAAAGATAGCTCACTGTGCTATCAAGTTCATCAAGCGCGGTCGGCAATATTCTTACTCTACAGGCCATACTTCTCCCTCAGGGATTCGGTTGCTTTGAAAGCATCAACGCCTTTGCCCTCGGTGCGCTCGCGTTCGGCAATCATGATGCGTTCGAGCAGACGGGCGCGCGCTTCTGCTTGTTCCCATCGGCTGAAATCTGAGCTCTTCACGCATACAAAGCGGTCGTAGCCGTTTTTCGTCACGATAATCGGCGTTGGGCTCGACGTGACCATCTCGTCGAATGCAGCGGTGTCGCGGAGATCTTTAATGGGTACACACAGTGACATGGTGCTCCTCTCTAACGCATATTAATGTACATTATTATGTCATATTCTTTTCAAGTTTTGCGCCGCTGTAGGGAATTTCAACAAAATAAGGCACAGCATGGCATGCTTTAGTAATGACTAATTGGAGACTCACTTTCATGGAGTCTTTTCGCGTTTAGTAGTGATTCCTTGTTTTAGAGGTTGAGTAAATCCAAGAATAGCTTGTTGTGCTCATTCCAAGGAAGCTTTGTGACACGAGGCATGCTGGTAATTTGCCTCTCTAACTTCTCAAGCGAATCATAGATCCAAGTGTTTAGCTCCTTGCATCGCGAAATGTAGAGTGTTTCATCGCTGCTTCGCTTCATATCGAGGAGTTCTTGAACAATGGGCATATATTTCTTGTCAAGGTATTCGTCTACGAGATTATCGAAAAGCATTGGGGGCTGGGTTCGCTTGGCAAGCACGTGCTGTGCTGCAAGAGTCGGACATCATAATCGCTATCGGGAGAAGCGAAGCCCCATGCACGACTCCCGGACTCTACTGCGAATAAGATCCTGACATCTTCGGATTTTTCAAGTTCGGCTAGTTCGGAGGAGATGGCACTTAGCATGTTTTTGTTCGTTTTAGATTCTAATTGTATTGAAACCTCCGAACGTAAAACCAAACAATTTTAGAATTTTCGCTCTGTCATGTGAACGATAGAGCATCTATCTTAATCTTACATACTACATACACCGATATCTTAGTTATTTTGGGTATCTTCTCACGTAACTAAAATGCTGGTCAATTTCTTGGACGAGTTATTCCGGGAGGAACGTTTTATCTAAAGAAAAATTACTCAGGGACAACCTCCGGCGTCTGGAAGCCCTTCGTTCCCGGAAAGACCATAACCATTTTCTCGGAGAGAGAGGATTGATGTAAAGTCGTACAATCTGCAACAATGTCAGAAGGGTAGCAGACAGTATATTATTGGGATGATACGAGCAGAATATTGTGAGCCTTTGTTCAATCCTAACTTTGATGAAAGAGAGGAGAGAAAGCAATATCGTTTCCTTCCTTCCGAGAAGGCTGGCTGTGTTTTTATCCTGCAAGCTGTACTACTCCTTTAAAGACTTGGTTGCCTCGAAGACATTGGTATTCTTTCTCTCGCTATGCCCACGCTCAGAAATTGTGATACGCTCGATCAGGCGAGCTGCGCATTTGTTCGTTTCCATTTTTGATTGTTTTTAATGAGTTCATCGAAGGTTACTGGCATGAAATCGTTGATATCTACTCCAGCGTTAAGGGCGCGATCCATGGTGGTGAGTAGCGGCCAGTATTCGTCTTGCACATTGTTATGAATGTGTCCATGGATAAGCCAGCTAAAGCTTCGCTTGCTATTTCGCCATGCCATCATGGGGTAGTGGCATAAGGTGACTAAGCGTTCTTCATCCTTGATTTCAAGCAGGGGTGTAACTTCATGAAATTCGGCAACTGCCTCCTTGTTTTTCATCCATGAGACATCATGATTTCCAACGACAAGGTGCTTTTTTCCATTGAGTTGGCGTGCAATATTTCGAACTGAAGTGGCACAACGATATGCGAAATCACCCAGCACATATACATCGTCATCGGGTGTTACTTTTGCATTCCAGTTCTTGATGAGTGTTCGATTCATTTCATTCACGTCAGCAAAGGGACGGTTGCAAAAGCGAATGCTGTTTTCGTGACCAAAATGAGTATCTGCAATATAGAAGATTGACACTTGCTTTCACCTCCTAGTTTCTTTTTTCGTTGGTCTGAAATATGTGGGCGCTAATAATAGACAATATCTGTACCGTATAGGCTTAGGCGGTTAATAATTTCGGATCAATATAGCCTTTCTCAGTCCAGATTTCGAAAATATTTCGATCTTCGCCAACTATTCGTGCATATTCTTCAGGCTCGTTGTCTCTTAGCCAGATTCGTTTCTTTTCTATTTCGGAGCGTACAAAGGATGTGTCGCAGTTGGAATACTTCTCTGTTGCTAAAACGATATCAATAATACTATTGCCACAAATACAAACATCGTAATTTGTGTAATCCTTGAATCCCCATTTATTCGTTTCGATTCGTAGTTTTTCTTTGTAAGAGATATAAATGTAATCATCTTTGAAAAGGTGGTTTTCTTTGATCCAGGTGTAGCCGATATCAAATATGTCGGATGTTTTAAGATGGCCAGTCATATACCAGATTGCCCTACTTTGGAACTCAACGTAGTTTTCAGGAAGATCTTCGGCAGTAATTTTGGTCGGATATCGTCCCAGAGAGTACAGAAATGGGTTTTTGGTATCGAGGGTTTCTCGCAAGCGATTGCCGAATTTTCCGCGTGTGTAAAAATTTGCGGTAATTCGCTTTGTCATTCCTCCTCCTTGCTTTTGGAAAAGATCTCTAATCGATTGTTTATATTTACTTTTGCTGTATGGCCAATTAATGAAATTGGATAAGGGACTATTGTGTTGCGGAGGAATGGACGTTTCGTTTTGTAAGGATTCTGATTGAACAAGGCTGTAGTGGGGATAATAGTGAGGATACCTACAGCGAAAATTCAATTCCATAGTCGCATTAGTCCGATTTTAATGAATCAGCCTCTTTTTAAAAGGATGTTGTGCGTACGAGACACCTTAAGTTATTGGCTCAATACAAACAAATGTTCTATAATTTAATGTACTTTGAGAGGAGAGCAATGAGTGACACCCAATCTATCGCATTGGCGAATGCGCGCAAGGAGTGCAGTGAAGATATAACGCACCGTGTTGAAAACGCGATACGCTTGTTGCTTGAACAGGGAAAACGGCCTTCCTTTTATTCGGTGTCTAACCTTGCTCAGGTTGCTCGGAGTACGTTGTATCGAAGAGAAGATCTAAAGCGCCTAGTTGTTACCGCGCGTGAAACGATGAGCTCAGCGTGTTCTTCTGGAGCTTTGGGTGCTTCGCTGCAGGATCTTAAGCAGGAGAACGAACAACTTCGTAGGGCAATGGAAAACTTAGCTGAGCGTTATTTGCGGTTGCAATTAGAGAACTTGCGGCTTCGAAAGGCAATCGAAGATAAATTCGATTGGCATGTTGTGGAGCAAGCAAGCGATAGTAAATACAAGCGCGTGAGCTATTACTTTGTTAGCCTAGACTCCCGTGATGCCGCATAGTCACTGTCTTTATTGATAAGTTAACCCTTCTGATCCTGTTTTTGTGGTTTTGCCGTATCGGAAAATCGGACTATTGAGACTATTGAATCAGACTGGCAAGTAGTCGTATTGTTTATCCAAAACGTATGAATCATCAGCAATATCAGAGAGGGAGCATTGGTCATGATCACGCAATTTACTTCAGCATCTGCCAGTAAATATCTCAAGAGCTTACAAGAAGAAAAAGACTTTCTGCTTGATGCGGAGCGGAAAAATTGCACCTACGACTGCGCTGTCAACGAAGAAGCTCAGGCTCCCGAATATTCTTACGAGGAGACTAGGTTAGCAATTGAAGACATTGATGCTCGCGTACTGAAAATTCGCCATGCACTGCATATTTTTAATATTAATACCATGCTCCCGAATGGCGGCATAACAATTGACGAGGCGCTTGTACGTATGGCTCAGTTGAGTGAAAAGAAAAAGCGTCTCTCTGCTATGCGTGGAAGGAATCCTCGAGAGCGCAAGAGCTATGGTTACTTTTCCCGTGAATCGAACATTTTGGAATATACGTATACTAATTACGACGTTTCTGTAGCGGATAAGGATTACCGCGAAACATGCAAAGCAATAAGCGATATGCAGCTTGAGCTTGATCTTATTAATCAGACTAAAACCTTTGATGTAGATTTATAAAGATTCAGAAATCTAGTGCCTTTTTCCGTGTGCAGAACCTTCAGATAAAGCGTATGGCTTGCAAATTCGACTAATGTTTAGTGTTTAAGTTGGAAGTTGTTTAGTAGTACGTAGTGCTGTGTTGTTTATCGTTTGCTGGCATCTTGGGTGCTTCCAATACTCAACCCTTTTGTTCTGCGCAGAAAACCTCCCTGTTTTGATTTATTCAAAACAGGGTCGCGGCAAGGTTCGGTTCTAGCCGTTTTGAGACTAGCTAATTATTCTCATTTATAGTTTGTATATAGCCTGTAGCTATCGGCGGCATAGTTACCGCAACGGGCGGCGATACCGGCGCGGGCATTGGCGGCGGCTATTTAGGCAGCGGTTCTGATATCACGATTCAAGGAGGTTCTGTTAAGGCAATTCCGGGTAAGGCATTCGCGGGCGAAGATGCCAGTTCGATCGGAGGAGGTGTCAAGGGCAACGGTGCTGTCACTCCCACAGACGGTACAATGGTTGTTCATCTCCTTGAAATAGACAATGCCGGCGGCGCCGATATTGCAATCAATGATACGGATTATCCCGATACCCATATCTCTTATGACAGCAACGGCGCCATGTCCGAAGAAGACAGGATCTATGCATATCTCCCTTCAAAGACATTGGTAGTTCCCAATGTCGTTACCATAGGAGATACTACGGCGAAGTATTATTGGGCCAACCAATGGATCAGGGTGGTTGACGGTGATTTTGAAATTACGCTTGATGTACCCGTGACAGGATCAGCGCTGGATACGACGGCGCAGCTTGCTGACGATACCAATATCGGCAGCGTTTCTTCCGTCACATGGAAAGCAGGCGCAGCACAAGCCGATGTCAATGCGAACTGCGGTACAGCATATACTGCGGAAATAACTATCGCCCCGCAAGCGGGATGTGCTTTTAGCGCTGATGCTACGGCGCGTGTAAACGGCAATGAGGCGACTATTACGAACGACAATGGCGTGATTACCGTAACGTACACCTTTGGTAAAACGGTACACGTTTGGGGTGAGGCGGTTTATGAGTGGAGCGAGGGCGAGCAGGGCTGCACTGCCACTCGCACCTGCGTGGCCGATGCGACGCATGCGGAGTCTGAGCAGGCAAGCATAACAAGCGCACAAACAAAGGCTCCAACTTGCACGCAGCAAGGTGAAACAACGTACACTGCCACGTTTGAAAGCGACTGGGCAGAGCAGCAGACAAAAGTCTTAGCAAATATTTCCGCAACGGGGCATAGCTGGGGAGAGCCCGATTATATCTGGGGTGAGGACGGAAACACCTGCACGGCAACGAGGACTTGTAGCAACGACCCTAGCCACACGGAGACCGCAGTTGGGCAAATCGTAAGCGGGCGGACAAAAGAGCCGACCTACACGGAACCCGGAGAAACCACGTATACGGCAACCTTTGCAGAAGGCTGGGCAGATACGCAGACAACGACCATTGCAGACATTCCCGCTACAGGATCGGACTGGTATGCGACCGAATACCGGTGGAGTGCGGATGGAAAAACCTGCACCGCAAGTCGCACGCACAAGACCGAGCAAGGCGGGGTAGAAACGCTAGAGGTCACTGCTGTTGGTAAGCAGGTAAAGGCTCCCACCTGCACGGAAGACGGGGCAACGCGCTATACAGCCGCCTTTGATGCAGAATGGACAATCCCCCAAAGCGTGATAGTGGAAGACCTTCCCGCAACTGGCCACAGGTGGAGCGAAATCGCCTACATCTGGAGCGACGATAGGCACACCTGCACCGCCACTCGCACCTGCATGAATGATTCTACGCACGTGCAGACTGCGGATGCGGAGATAACCCACGTACAGACCAAGGAGCCCACTTGTACAGAAAAAGGTACAACCACCTATACGGCGTCATTTGAGGCCGACTGGGCAGCCGAGCAGACAAAAATGATCGCAGACTTTCCTGCTGCAGGGCATGGCGAAACAAGGTTGGAAAATATGAAGGAACCCACCTGCACCGAGGAAGGATATACCGGTGATAAGGTTTGCACGGTGTGTGGCGAGGTTGTGGAAGCAGGAACGACGATAGAAAAGATTGCACACAGCTTTGGCGATTGGACGGTGGTTGCGCAGCCAACCGCAACGGAAAAAGGAGAGCAGCAGCGCATCTGTACGATTTGTGGATCTGTTGAGAAGCAAGAAATTCTAGCAACGTGCACAGCTGGTGATCAAACCGCTCCCGGCCAGAAGGATACCGAGTTGCCACAAACAGGAGACAAAGCCAATCTTGGATTGTGGAGCGTATTGTTCTTTGGATCCGTTTTGGGACTGCTAGTAGCGATCTTCCTAAGAAGGAAAAAAGCATAAACTGATTGATTAGTATTAAACAGTCAGAGGATTAGGGTTGACAAACGCGGTTCAGAACGCATAAAGAAACCCCCTGAATCGAGTGATTTCAGGGGGTCTCTCAAAGTTTTTACTCTTGCAAAATCGCCGGCGGTTATTCACATTTTGACACCATCGCGACATGTCACGGTACGTCACGGACGGAAAAATCGCAGATTAAAAGGCCTTTCCGTTTACTCCCACTCAGTAATCAAATCGTGCATGCCCATGACCTCTCGTCTACGTGGTGTATCGGCGTCCCCTATTCGCTGGAAACTGGCAATTTTCGAGCACGCGAGTTGAACTCAATATGAACTCAACGCCGATGTTCGCTCGACAGCTTCCGAGCGGCTTGCATTCCCGCCGAGGAGGACGGACGCCTCTGGCAAGACCAAATCCTGCTAGATGCGCACAACATAGCCGTCCTTGCGCGGGGCGGCCGCGCCCTCGGGCCCCGCGGCGTATCCCAGGGCGATGGCGCCCACGCCGCGCAGCGTCTCGGGCAGGCCCCACTCCCTGAGGAGCGCCTTGCCCTCCGCGCTGTCGAAGACCTCGCGCTCGCGGTGGATCCAGCAGCTGGCGAGCCCCAGGGCGTGCGCCGCGAGCATGAGGTTCTCCAGCACGCAGGAGCCGTCCTCAACGAAGGTGCCGCGTCCGCCGTCGGCGAGCACGACCACGATGACCGGAGCGCCATAGTACGGGTCGGTGTCCCTGCCCATGACGGCGGCGTTGAGCCGACGCAGGCGCTCGCGGGTCTCGGGGTTGGTCACCGCCACGATTACCGGAGACTGATGGCCGCCGCCGGTGGGCGCGAAGGTGCCCGCCTCGAGCACCTGATCGAGCAGCTCCTCCGGCACGGGCTCCGCTGTGTATGATCGCACGCTGCGACGCGTCTTGATGAGGTCGATGAGGTCGTTCGCCATGATGTTATGTCCCTTCTCTCGCCGGAGCCGCCGATACAGAAAAGCCGCCCGTCTGCCAGGGGGCAGGCGAGCGGCGAAAAGATGACGGTATCCGGAAAAATCCGCTGCGGTTTTCAAGACCCATTATGGCCTCAACGTCAGCGCTGTCAAGAGCCGAGGGCGATCCGACCATTCCTGCTTGACATTTTCGAAGAACCCTCGACAATTAAGTCCGTCTAAAAACGTGTGGACTTTTCTGGGCGCAAGCCACCTTTTTGCCACGCAACCGAGCTTCGGTCGCGTGACCTTTTCTTTGTCGGCGGTCGCCAACCGCATGGTCTCTCTTCCGACAGCTCGAAACGTACGAAGCCATGCCCCGCGCGAGGCGGGGCGCGGGAGGGAGAGAACATGGGAAGCGCAATCAATTCGCAAACGCCATCTACGGACACCTCGTCTTCGCAGCATCGCCAGGTTACGGCCGCCCTGCAGGTATTTGCCGGCGGGGCCTGTTATGGCGCGATGGCAACCACGTACAAGCTCGCCTACGCAGCAGGCTTTACCTCCGCGCAGGTGGTGGCGAGCCAGGCGTGGTTCGGCTGCCTGTTCTTCGTACTTGCAACGGCTGTGAAACTGGCGCGCGGCGGGCGCTTGGTTCGCCTTACGGGCACGCAGGCGCTCAAACTCATGGGGCTTGGCGCCCTAACCTGCACCACTTCGATCCTGTACTGCTACGCCATGAGCGTGCTCCCCGCACCCGTAGCGCTCACGCTGCTGTTCCAGTTCACCTGGATGGGACTCATCTGGCAGACAATCATGAAGCGGCGGGCGCCCAAGCCCTTCGAGGTCGCCTCGGCCGCGGTCATCGTGTTCGGCACCGTGTTCGCAAGCGGCGTCTACAAAACAGAGCTCGCCGGCTACGACCCCGTCGCCCTCGCCTGTGCCCTCGGAGCGGTCGTCACCTGCTCGCTGTTCGTCACGTTTTCTGGCAAGGTCAAGGTTAGCTGCTCCAACGAGCAGCGAGGCGTCATCGTGTGCCTCGGCGCGGGCATCATGTCGCTCACTGTGTGTCCCAACTACCTCGTCTCCGGCGTCGTCTTCCAGGGCATCCTGCCCTTCGCCGCCATAGCGGGCCTCTTCGGCCTCATGTGCCCGGTGCTGCTCTTCGGCCTGGGCTCCCCGCACCTGCCCGCCGGCCTCTCCACCGTCATGGCGGGCCCCCAAGCCCCCCCCGCGCGCTTTGTTTCAATTTGAAC
>OGQT01000284.1_pt1 | contig 48380 bp, 38 predicted proteins | sample 1553261 | NCBI WGS metagenome assembly OGQT01 (sample SAMEA2579992, study PRJEB22360) | human gut metagenome | biome: human gut; feature: human-associated habitat; material: faeces | place: Denmark | collected 2008/2010
TGCCCGATGCCGCCGCCGATGGTGAGCGGCAGCTCGCCGTTTAAAAGCATTTTGTGGAACGGCAGCTCCGCGCGCGCTTCGCAGCCCGCAATTTTAAGCTGCGCCGCAAGCGAATTTTCGTCCACGCGGATGCCCATGCTGCTGATTTCCAGCGCCATGCCAAGCGGCTCGTGCCAGAACAGCAGGTCGCCGTTCATGCTCCAGTCATCGTAGTCCGGCGCGCGGCCGTCGTGCGGCTTGCCGCTTTTGAGCACGCCGCCGATCTGCTCGATGAATACCGTGCGGTGCTCGCGCACGATGACGTTCTCGCGCTGCTTCGGGGTGAGGTCAGGGTAGCGGTCCTCAAGCTCCTGCGCCGTGATGAAATACACGTCGCGGCAAAGCTCGGTGGAAAGGCCGGAGAACTGCCACTTTAATTCGTCCAGCGTGCCGCAGATGGCGCTGACGATGCGGCGCACCGTGTCTTCCAGGTACGCCATGTTGCGCGTGTCACGGTCGATGACCTTCTCCCAGTCCCACTGGTCCACATAGATGGAGTGAAGATTGTCGAGCTCCTCGTCGCGGCGAATGGCGTTCATGTCCGCCACAAGGCCGTTGCCCACGTAAAAGCCGTAATCATGCAACGCAAGGCGCTTCCACTTTGCAAGGGAATGCACCACCTGCGCGTTGCCGCCGACTGCCGGAATGTCAAACTCGACCGGGCGCTCCACACCGTTTAAGTCGTCATTCAAACCCGTGGAGGGGTCGACGAACAGCGGCGCGGTGACGCGCTTTAAATGCAGCGCCGCACAAATTTTGACGAGAAATACGTTCTTGATCAGACCGATTGCCTTCTGCGTCTCGTAAAGGCCAAGGCTCGGCGTGTAATTTTCGGGAATCTTCACCATCTATAAAACCCCATTTCAAAACAATCTTTCCCCTATTGTAGCGCACGGAAAAAGATTTGTAAAGATTTTTCGCAGCCTGCAGCAGCGGTAGTTAAAAGTTTTGCTCAAGCTTTCTCAAAATCTTGTCAGATTCCAAAGGTGAAGCCTTTGGTCGAGCTCCGCAGAGCCCGAAACCCTTTTGCCACCAAAAAATCAGGACAGGAACATCAATGGTCCAGTGGACTACTGATGCGTAGGAGACCCAATTAGGGGGTCTCCCAATGAACTTGCAGCGCCAGTTCATGAAAGCTAAACGGTAGCACAAAAACGCCCAAAAATCGAAGCCTTTTAGAAAGAACCCGCTTCCATCCCCGCAACCTCCCGGTTATACGCCGCCATACAGCGGATGACATATACCCGCGCGGCTATGCTGCACAGGCTGCCCGGGATGAGGATCCACGCGTTCAACACGAAAAACGCAATCATCGCGGCGACATCACAGAAAATCGAAAATCCCTGCAAAGCGAGCGCGTATCCCGGCAGCTTTTTCGGCAACACGCCCACCTGTATCGCGCGCTGCAAGCTCGTCCACACGCCGAGCATTTTGATGCTGTACAAAAGCAACAGGACACTCAACACCAAACCGACCACAAAAGCAATACCCACTATCAAAATAGCGATATTGTCCGGCAAGCCGGTGTAATTTGTCACGTTCGGGGCGCCACTCGATGCGAGGAGCACCAAAAGACTGATGAGCAGCAACAGCCCGCAGAGGATGCCGCACCCGACGATCTGGAGAATTTCCGTCACTTTAAACAGCGTGACGCCCGCTGTGCTCATGAACGGCGTGTCCGTCTTCTTCGCGGAGGCGTACAGCAGCCAAAGCCCGATAAGTACCAGAATATTTTGAACGGGCACAATGTTTACGTTAAGCTTTACGTTGAAATTCGTTCCTATGGGCGTGCGTTCCAGCAGATACGCTTGATTTTGCAGCACCGTGAACACCTCAATCACCGATGAGACCGCCGACACGACCATCTGCACCGTAAAAAGCAGTGCGCACATGAAAAACAGCTTTGACGACGCAAACCGTTTTAACATCCCGTGTACCGGCGTGACCGGACGCACGGGCGGCTGCGCGTAATACTGCGGCGGCGCCTGAAAATTCTGCGGCGGCTGCGTGTTGAAATTCCCGTTCTGCGCCCCGCAAATGCAAGGCGAACCGTCCTCCGGGAGCTTTCTCCCACAATTCGTGCAATACATAACCGAACCTCCTTTTGCGTAACACAAAACCCGCTTCCGCGCAGCGGAACTACACTGTCCCGCCGCGGCCGGGAGCGGGTCGCGTTCACTTATTTTGTTTTATCGAGCCATGCCTGCGTTTTTCAGCATCTTATTAAACCGCAGAACAAGCAGACCATAAAGCACGTTGAGCGCAACGCTCGTCAGGCCGAGCGGAACACGGATCCAGCCGTACAGTACCGCATCGCCGAAAACGGAGAAGAACGACACCGCCGCCGAAATGAAGCAGATGACCGCCACAAACATGGAAGCCTTATTCGGAACCATGCCCGTCAGCATCGCGTTCTTCGCGCTGTTCAGCATCTTTATGACCTTTGCTTCGTAAATGATCTCAAAAATGAGCACGACAAAGCCGAAGATGCAGGCCGCAATGAGTATGATGAAGAAACCGATCATCATCTCATCCATGTAGCCGTAGTCATTGTCGGCAAGAGCAACACCGAAGATTACGGCAAGAACAACGCACAGCACCTCCGCAAGGCTCATCACAACAAGACTGATGATGCTGAACACCTTCATGATGGTGAGGCCGGCCGTTTTTGCCGCCGGAACACTCGGGTTTTTCGCAGATATGTACGTGATCCAGTACGCGGCAGCCATTAAGCCGCCTGTAATAAGCATACCGATGACCGTACCGACCGTGGTGCCGCTCTGCGCATTCGAAAGCGCACTGTACAGGTCGCCCGGCGAAACGATAAACTGCATTTCATACGGCAAGTTGCTGTAAATCTGATTTACGATATACGCCGGATCCTGCGGGAACAGGCTTGCGATAATCTGAAACAGCAAATTCACCGAAAAGAGAATCGCCGTAATGAGGAACAGCGGAGACGCGAAAAAGCTTTTCAGCACACCGTGCACGGGTGTAATCGGTCGCTGCACCGGGTATTGCACCGGCGGCTGCGCGTAATACTGCGGCGGCATCTGAAAATTCTGCGTGGGTGCGCCGTAGTTTTGCTGCGGCTGCACCGGCTGTGTGTACGTCTGCTGCTCGGGCTGTGCGGGCTGCCGCCGGCAAACGCACGGCGAGCCGTCTTCGGGTAGCTTTCTTCCGCAATTTGTGCAATACATATTTTCTTTCCTTTCTGTTCTTCCCTAATTCTATCCTCATGCCCCGCCGTCAAGGCCGCACGGCAAAGGCAAAAGCATCAGTGGTAGACCGCGACAATCTCGAGGTTCTCATCGAGCACAACAAGGTCTGCGCGCTTGCCGGGTGCAAGGCTGCCGATCTCGTTTTCCATGCCGATCTCCTTCGCCGGGGTCAGCGTCATGGCGCGCACGGCGGTCTCCAGCGGAATGCCCCAGGAAACGAGGTTCTTGAGTTCCGCGTGCAGGTTTGTAACAGAGCCTGCAATGGTGCCGTCCGGCAATGTCGCCTTGCCGTCCTTTACGGTGACCATATTCACACCCAGCATGCCTTGGCCGCCGTCTTCCACGCCGCTCAAACGCATCGCGTCGCTGATGACGCACACGCGCTCCGGCATGAGCTTAAACGTCGTGCGCACCACAGCCGGGTGAATGTGGATGCCGTCACAGATAAGCTCACCGCAGACGTTTTCGTTGTCGAACACCGCGCCCACGACACCCGGTGCACGGTGTGCAAGGCCGGACATCGCGTTATACAGGTGCGTCGCATGGGTTACGCCCTTTTTGAACGCGTCCACCGCGCCGTCGTAATCCGTTGCGGTGTGCGCAATGGAAACGGTGCAGAGCTTCGAGGCTTTTTCGACAAAATCGCCGCGCACGTCGCACTCGGGCGCAATGTCCACAAGCTTGATGATGCCGCCGCAGGAATCGTAATACTTCTTAAACACATCGTAATCCGGCGCCTGAATGAACTCGTCGCCTTGCGCGCCCTTTTTCTTCGGCGAGATGAACGGGCCCTCAAGGTTCACGCCGACAATCTTCGCGCCTTCCTTGTCGTCCATGCAGGAGCGAATCGTCTCGAGCGCTTTCAAGATCTCCGCATCGGAAACGGTCATCGTGGTCGGGCAGAAGGACGTGACACCCTTCGTCAGCAGGAACTTCGCCATATTGCGCAGACCCTCTGCGTCGCCGTCGCTGGAATCTGCACCCGCGCCGCCGTGCACGTGAACGTCCACAAAGCCCGGCACAATGGTGTAGCCCGCACAGTCCACAACGAGGTCTTCCTCTTTGTACGGCAAAGAATCCTCAAGGCGCACGATCTTGCCGTCTTCGATCTCGATATCCGCCTTGCGCAGGCAGAATTTGCCGTCCAGTACGTTTGCGTTGATCAGAAACATGTTAAAAACTCCTCTCCGCTGCGGCAAAACCGCAGTTTTCTTTTCAATACACTTATACGTTTACAGCAGGCTCAGCAAAACGAGCAGCGTCACGCCCGGCACGCCAAGCACAACGGATACCGCCACGCTGAGCCGGCTGACGGGAATATACACTCCGGTGTACGGCGCCGTAAAATACAAAACCGCCAGCGCCAGAACGCCCAGCATTGCCGAGCCGATGAGCCTTTTGATTCCCCGCATACGCTCTCCCCCATTTTTATCCTGTCGGAAAAGCTTATGATGCAGGGGGATTTTTCATACCTTAAATGTCGAGCTTCTCTTTATCCGGCACGAAGTCTACCTTGCCGGTCGCAACGTAGGCGGAAGCCACGATAATCGGCAGCGGCGTGCCGATGGTCAATTCGCGCTTCGGACTGCGCTGTGTGATAAGGCCGTCGTACACAAAATCCTCGCCCTCGAACGCGTCGAGCGAAACAAAGCCCTCTACGCTGTTTTCGAGGCGCACAAACACACCGCGCATCGTCACACCGCTCACGGTGCCTTCAAAGTGCTCGCCGATGTGCTGACTCATGTACTCTGCCATGTAGCAGTCCTCGGCGTCACGCTCGGCGATGAGCGCGCGAATTTCATTGCGGGAGGATTCCGTCGCAGAGGTCTCGCAGAACTGCGCGTAGCGGCGGCGCACCTCTTCTGCCGACATGCCTTCCACAAACGCGGAAAGCACGCGGTGAATGGACGTATCTGGGTAACGGCGGATCGGCGAAGTGTAGTGGCTGTAATCGGAAAGCGCCAGGCCGAAGTGGCCGGTCTCCTCCGTCGAATATCTTGCTTTTTCCATCGTGCGCAGCAAACGCTGAGAAACAAGCGTCTCGCACGGCAGGCCGCGCACGCGGTCGAGGATCGCGGCGAAATCCTGCGTTTCGGGGTTCGGCTTTACGATCTCCTTGCACGGAACGCCCACGAGCTGCAACAGCGTCACAAGCTCCTCTACGCGCTTCGGGTCCGGGGTGCCGTGCACACGGTAGAGGAACGGCAATTTATGGTCGAGCGAGAATTTCGCCGCCGCAATGTTCGCCGTCACCATCATCTGCTCGATGAGCTGCTCCGCTTCGCCGGAAACGCGCGGCATGATGTCGATACAAATGCCGTTTTCATCAAGAATGAATTTCGATTCGCCGCTGTCCAGCTCCATGGTGCCGCGGGCTGCGGAGTTCGCCTTCAAAATATCGGCAAGCTCCTTCGCCGACATCAAGGACTCCATGACGGGCGCGTATTTGTTCAAAATCTCCTCCGATGCCGTGCCGTCCAGAATTTCGTTGACCTCGCTGTACACACCGCGCACCTTGGAATTGATGATCGTCTTTTTAAAATCGTACTTTGTGATGTGGCCCTCTTTGTCGAGCTCGATAAGCGCGGAGAAGGCCAGCTTGTCCGTGCCCGCGTTCAGGGAGCACGCGCCGTTTGAAAGCACTTCCGGCAGCATCGGAATCACGCGGTCGGCAAAATACACAGACGTGCCGCGGTTGATAGCCTCTTCATCGATGGCAGAGCCCTCTTTCACATAGTGGGAAACGTCCGCAATATGCACGCCCAGCGTGTAACCGAAGTCCGTGCGCTTCACGGAGATGGCGTCGTCGAGGTCCTTTGCGTCCTTGCTGTCGATGGTGAAGATTGGCTCGCCGCGCAGGTCAAGGCGCTTTGCGTATTCTTCGTCGCTGATGGGCTCGTTGCCGACGCGCTCGGCTTCATCGAGCACTTCCTGCGGGAAAACATGCGGAATGCCGTACTGCTCTACAATGGCATCGGCGCAGACACGCGCCGTGCGGCCGCTGCCGAAGACCTTCTTCACGCTTGCATATGCCCAGTCACCGCGATAATCCTGCTCCAAAGATGCCATGACCTTGTCGCCGTTTTTCGCGCCGTTTAAATCGCGCTCGCGCATACGTAAATTATAGCGAATGGCATTGTCCGGGATGAATTCAATGCCCTCATCGGTGATACTCACCGTGCCGGTCGTCTGCGCGGGCTTGTGCTCTACGATGCGGCGCACACGGCCGGAGGGGCCGCGGTCGTCCTTGCGAATGTCGCCAACGATGATCTTGTCGCCGACGAGCGCACCCTGCAAAGCGCTGCCGTGAATAAAAATGTCGTCGCCGCCGCCATCGGGGCGCGCAAAGCCGAAGTTCTTCGAGAGCGAAACGAGCGTCGCTTCCACGTCTTCGCCGACCGGAATAAGCTTCGCGTTGTGCTCGCGGTCAAGTAAAATCATGCGGCGGTCTTTTAAAGAACGCAGTGCATCGTAAAAAGCAAGCTTGTCGAGCACACCTGCCTTTTTCAAAAGCTGGCGTGCGCTCCAGTCGTGAATTTCCTCGCTGCGCATGGTCGCCAAAATCGTCTCTTCCATGCGATTCAGGGGCGTATCGCGAATGTCGCGGCGGCGGTCGGAACGGCCGTTTCTGCCCTGAAAGCCCTTGTTTCTGTCATTTCCCTTGTTATACTGTTTCATTATACCTATCCAATCTTCCACAATCACGCCCCGCCCGGTCCAAGGCGAAGCGGCGCCGAGTGCGCAAATTTCTTGTTTTGTTGATCTTTCTCGCCGAGCTACTGTTATGCACAGTGCCGAGACAAATAAATTTTTCCGAGCTCTGCGGAGCTCGACCAAAGGTTTCATCTTTGGAATCTGATAAACTTTCTGAAGAAAGTTTAATCAAAGACTTTTGCGTCCGCTTTCACGTCAGCTTGTGCTTACTTCAGTGCTTTCACTTCTTCTCTGTAAATATCACCGCGCACGGCAAAGCTCTTGTACATATCAAAGCCCGTTGCGGCGGGGCACAGAGACACCACGTCTCCCGGCTCTGCGCTTTCTCTTGCAAGGCGCACGGCATCTTTCATGTTGTTTGCGTGCAGAATCACCGGCGCGCCGTCCTTGTAGTTTTCGGCACCGCGCACCGCAGCTTCGATCTTCCCCGCGGCCGGCGTTTTAAAGCCCTCAAGCGGTTTTTCGGGCGCGAGCAGCACGAGTGTCTTCACCTTGTCACAAATGACCTTGCCCAGCTCGTCAAACGGCACCTTTTTATCCGCACCGCCCGCAATCATAACGATCTTGAAATCATACAGCGAAAGCGTGCCGATCATTGCGCGGGACGGACTCGTTGCGATGGAGTCGTTATACCATCTCACGCCGTCCAGCTCGCGCACGAACTCCATGCGGTGCTCGACGCCGTTGAATTCTTTCGCGACAGCCCTGATAACCTCTTTCGAGACATCGCCCCACACGGCAGAAATCGCCGCAAGGTAGTTTTCGACGTTGTGCTTGCCGGGAATGCGAATGTCGCTTTCCTCCATAATATATTCGTTGCCGAAGTAGATTTTGCCGCCCGCGCTGCCCCGCGCGCCGTTCGTCTTCTCTCTGCGGGAGAACATGTACGTCATGCCGCGCGTGTCAGCGGCACAGGCCGCCGTCAGGGCGTTATCCGCGTTCAAAACTGTGCGGCCGAACGCATTCTGGTGCAAAAGTACGTTCTTCTTCGCGTTCACGTACTCGTCCATATCCTTGTGCACGTCGAGGTGGTTCGGCGACAGATTCGTGATGACCGCGACATTCGGGCTGCGGCGCATGGAGATAAGCTGGAAGCTCGAAAGCTCCACCACCGCCACATCCTCGGGCTTTACATCACGGATCTCCGGCAGAAGCGGGCGGCCGATGTTGCCGCCGAGGTGCACGGTCTTGCCCGCCGCTTTCAGCATTTCGGCAATGACGGACGTTGTGGTCGTCTTGCCGTCGCTGCCCGTCACGGCGTAAATTTTGCACGGACACAGGTCGAAAAAGACTTCCATTTCGCTCGTCACGGCAACACCGTTTGCACGGGCCTTTTGCAGCTCGGGCAGCAGATACGGCACGCCGGGCGCGCGGAACAGCATGTCTTCGTCGATACTTTCAAGGTAGTCTTCGCCGCAGATGAGCTTTGTGCCGAGCTTTTTCAGCGCTTCGCCGTCTTCGCCCAGCGCCGCTTCGCTGCGCTTATCGCGCACCGAAACGGCTGCACCGTGGGCTTTAAACTGCTCAATGAGCGGCAGGTTGGAGCGCCCCACGCCGACAAACGTGATGCGCTTGCCGGAAAGAGACGCGTAAAATTCGTTTGCTGTCATAATTCGGAACTTTCTCCTTTATTTTAAAAAGGTGCGATAATCCTCCAGATTCTTGCGGAGCAATTCGGGGGTGTTTAAGGTATACGGACATTTCTTCACGCACTGGCCGCAGTGCTTGCAGTTTTCAATCAGCTCCATTTTCGCCTGCCACTCGGGCGTCAGCCATGCGGCGGACGGAGCGCGGCGCAGCATAAGCGACATGCGCGCGCACTGATTGATCTCAATACCGGCGGGACATGGCATGCAGTAGCCGCAGCCGCGGGCGAAAAAGCCCCCGGGGGGTTCTGCTACCGCAGCCGCGGCAGAAATCGCCCGCGAGGGACTCGTGCTCTTTTTCGATGAACGCCGCAAGCTCGTCCGTCATCACCGGCGGGTTATCATTGTAGGAAAGAAACTCGTCAAGCTCTTTCTCGCGCTGTACACCCCAAATGGGCAACGTGTTCTCATACTGCGCAAGGTACGCATACGCCGCATCGCTGCGCGTGATGAGACCGCCGGAAAGCGCCTTCATGCAGATGAAGCCGACGTTCTTCTCCTTACATAGGTTCACGAGCTCAATGTCCTTTTCGCTCGCAAGGTAGCAGAACGGGAACTGCAGCGTTTCATACAAGCCGGATTCCACGGCTTCGCGCGCCACATGCAGGCGATGATTCGTGATGCCGATGTGACGGATCTTGCCCTGCGCTTTCGCTTCCAGCATCGCCTCATAAAGGCCTGTACCGTCGCCGGGCTTCGGGCAGAAGGACGGCGTGTGGAACTGGTAAATATCCACGTGGTCGGTCTTCAGCATAGAAAGGCTCGTCTCGAGGTCTTTCCAAAAACCTTCAACGGTTGTCGAGGCCGTTTTCGTCGCGATGATGATGTCGTCGCGCACATCGGCAAGTGCCTGACCGATCTTATATTCGCTGTCCGAATACGCGCGTGCGGTGTCGAAAAAGCGGATGCCGTTATCGTATGCTTTGCGCAGCAGCTTGCCCGCTTCTTCAACGGAAATGCGCTGAATGGGCAGCGCGCCGAAGCCGTTGCGATTGACCGTGATGCCGGTATTGCCGAGTGTCACTGTTTTCATAGTTTTCCCGTCCTTTCAAAATATACATACCCGAAAATTTCCTTTGGGCTTTATTCCGTGTCCGCCGTCATTTCCTGATAGCTTTTATATAAGTCAAAGTAAATGCCCTTTTTCTTCATAAGCTCCTGATGCGTACCGGCTTCTTCAATGCCCTTATCCGTCAGCACTAGAATTTTCGTCGCGTTCTTGATGGTCGTCAAACGGTGCGCAATCGTGAACGTCGTTCTGCCCTTCGCGAGCTTTTCAAGCGACGCCTGCACGATACGCTCGCTTTCGTTATCGAGCGCACTCGTCGCTTCGTCTAAAATCAAAATCGGCGGGTTCTTTAAAAACGCACGCGCAATGGAAATGCGTTGCTTCTGGCCGCCGGAAAGCTTCACGCCGCGCTCGCCGACGTATGTATCGTAGCCGTTTGAAAGCCCCTCGATAAATTCATGCGCGCCCGCCATTTTGGAGGCCGCAATGACTTCTTCTTTCGACGCGCCCGGCTTGCCGTACTGAATGTTCTCAAACACCGAGCCGGAGAACAGGTACACGTCCTGCTGCACAAAGCCGATGCGGTCGCGCAGGGATTTCAGCGTCACCGTACGGATATCCTTGCCGTCGATGCAGATGGTGCCGGCAGTCGTATCGTAAAAACGCGGAATGAGGTTGCACAGCGTCGTTTTACCGCCGCCCGAGGGGCCGACAAGCGCGATGTTCTCGCCCGCCTTTACGTCGAGGTCGATGTCAGAAAGCACCTCGGTGCCGTCGTCATTATACTTGAAACTTACGTGGTCGAACGTCACGTCGCCCTTGACAATGCCGATGTCTTTGGCGTCCGGCGCGTCGCTGATCTCGATGGGCGCGTCCATAACCTGAAAGAAGCGCTCCACGCCGCTCATGCCGCTTTGGAACTGCTCCGTAAACTGCACGATGCGGTGAATGGAATTGATGAGCGTTGTGATATACAAAAGGTACGCCACAAGCTGCGAGGGGTCGATGGCGCCGTTCATCATGAAGATAGCGCCCGCAATGACGACCACGATATACATGAGACCGTCAAAGAATTTATTGGAGGCTTCAAAGCCGCCCATATACATGTAGCGCAGACGCTTGATGTTGTAAAAGCGCTGGTTGCCCTCTTCAAACTTCTTTTCTTCAAGCGGCTCGTTCGCGAAGGATTTCACCACGCGCACGCCAAGCAGGCTGTCTTCCACCTGCGCGTTGATCTCGCCGAGCTGTTGGCGCTGGCTGCGGAACTGTGCCTGCATTCTCTTATTGAAGAACATGGCGGCCGCCAGCATAAACGGCAGCACCGCAAAGATAATCAGCGTCAGCGGCACACTCATCGTGCACAAAATCACAAATGCGCCAATGATCTTAATGCCCGCAATGAAAAATTCCTCCGGACAGTGATGCGCAAACTCCGTGATGTCAAACAGGTCAGTCGTGATGCGGGACATGAGCTGACCGATCTTCGTGTTGTCAAAATACGAGAACGAGAGCTTCTGCAGGTGTGCGAACATGTCGCGGCGCATGTCGGTCTCGATCTTTGTGCCCATGATGTGGCCGATAGACGCCATGAAGAACGTCGCGCCCACGTCGACGAGCTTTAAGAAAATGTACAGCCCTCCGATGCGCAGAATATAACTGAGCGTCAAAGACGCCAGATCATTGATGCCGCGGTTCGTAATCTGCTGCACGATGATTGGCAGCGCCAGCTCGCATACGGTCGTCAGCGCCGCGCAGAACAGGTCGAAAATGAGAATCCACAGATACTTTTTAAAGTACGGCGCAAAACGGCGTATAAGGCCCTTTTTGCCCTTATTTGTCACAGTTGCTTCCACAATACCCATCCTTTCTTTCGTCGGCGCAAAATCGTTTTCCGCACCGCGAAATTCCCCAAAAACTTATAATTTTATTTTATCACAGGCACATGGCCTTTACAAGACAGGAAGTTACTTCAAATGCAGTTTATCCGCCAGTTTTTCACCCTTCGGCAGCTGCACGATCTCCTCGCGCGTGATGGCTTTTGTAAACACCGCCGCCACGAGGTAAACGAGGATTGCAAGCAGAATAACCGGAATGACCGCGAACTTCTCACTCATAAAGCGCGTGAGCAGCAGATATACGGGGTACGAGACCGCGCCCATAATGACAGAAGCAAGGAGCGGACGAATGCCCATGCGAACCACGCTCGGAATTTCCGGCAGCATACGGTGCAGCGCGATAAGATTCAGAATAATCATAACAAGATACGAAACGAACGTACCGACAGCAGAGCCCATGGCGTTGATCTCCGGGATACCGCACAGCACATACACAACGCCGATGCGTACCACTGTACCGACAATCATGTTGATGACCGGCACGTATACCTTGCCGACCGCCTGAATCATCGAGTTCGTAGTGTAAAGTAAGCTCGCCGTGATGACCGCCGGTGCCATAACGGCGAGCAGCGGCGCGGTATTTGTCGCAAACTCCGGGCGGCTGTAAAGCAGCAGGGAGCAAATGGGTTTTGCAAAAATGCACAAACCCGCGGCAGACGGGATGGCTACCATGAGCGTCATGCGCAGGGAGAGCATGGAAATACGGTTGATTTCGCGCTTTTCTTTTTTTGCGATCGCACCGGAAAGCATCGGTAGCACGATGGTAGAGATGGGCACGATGACGGCATTCGGCAGGTCGAAATACTTGCGCGCCGTGCCGAGCCAGCCCTTCATAGCGATGGCGGAGTTCGCGTCCACACCGGCAGCGCCCTGCAAACGATACATCATCACGGAGGAATCCACAATGTCGAGCGCGCTCAAAAACGCAGAGCCGATGATGACCGGCACCGCAAAGGTCAGGATAGATTTTAAAATTTCACCAACACTCGAAACCTTCGGTTCAAAAGGCGAATAGCGCGTATCGCGCGATTTGCGGAAGTAGTACAGAAGAATGTACAAAACCGCGAAGAACGAGCCGATGGAAACACCGAGGATCGCGCCTGCCGCGCCAAGCTCCGGCAAGCCGGTGGTCTTCAGGAAATACAGTGCCAGCGCAATACCGACAAACAGTTTAATGAGCGACTCCAAAACCTGCGAGACCGCCGTCGGCGTCATGTTGGAACGCCCTTGGAAATAGCCGCGCAAACACGACGAAAGGGACATGAAAAAACACATCGGTGCCAAGGCTGCAATGGCGTACATGGAGCGGTCATTTTGGTTCATGAGCATCGCGAACTGACGGGAAAACACCGCCATGACGATGCAGCCGACAAGACCGATGCCGGAGAACAGTGTGAATGCCACGCGGAAAATTTTATCCGCTTCGCGCTTGCGGTTCTGTGCATACGCCACGCTGACAAGACGCGAAATGGCGACCGGTGTGCCGGAAGATGCCAAAACACTGAAAAATACAAAAATGTCATACGCCGTGTTGAAATGCCCCATGCCCTCATCATCGAGGAAATTCGCAAGTGGAATAGAGAAAAATATATTGATGAATTTGACGATAAACGTCGCTGCCGTCAAAATTGCGGTACCCTTTAAAAAGCTCTGTCCTTTCTGTTCCGTCTTCTGAGACAAATTGAAATCACTCCTATATCAAAATCGTAAATTGCCGCATTGAAACGCATTTAGGAAGCCTGAACAGCACACAAAACACGTACAAAATAGTATACCATACTTTCCCCCTGTTTCGCAAGGAAACGGGCTTAAAATGTGCGCGATGAAAGCAAAGATCCCCTGTGCAAAACGCACAGAGGATCAAAAATCACCCGATCAGCATTCTGCCCTCCGGCAGAACGGAACCGCTTTTCTTTTTGCGCATTAAAATCGCCACGCCGAATGAGACAGGGCCTACGCGGCCGATGAACATCGTCAGCGTCAGGGCAAGCTTTGCAAGCGGATGCAGCGTCGGGGTCAGGCTTGCGCTGAGGCCGACCGTCGCAAAGGCGGAAACGGCTTCGATCATCGCATCCAATATGGAAACACCGTGGTGCAGCGCTAAAATGAGACTCACGTTCAAAACGGAGACCACAAGGGCGAACGCCACGACCGTAAGGGACTTGTACACCATACCGGGGTCAAAACGGTGGCGTAGGAACGTAGTGGTGTCTTCGCCGCAAAGAGTGGATTTCACCGCCGCAAACAGCACCACAAGCGTCGTCACCTTAATGCCGCCCGCCGTGGAGCCCGGGCAGCCGCCGATGAACATCAAGAACGACGTGAGGAGCTTTGCACCATCCGTTTCCTGCTTAATGCTGACGGAAGCAAAGCCCGCCGTGCGCGTGTTGACCGACTGAAAAAACGCCGCGTTCAGTTTTTCAAAGAAGTTCAAATCACGGTATGTATTGTTGTACTCAAGGATAAACAGCATCACCGTGCCGAAAACCAGAAGCGTCAAATATGCACGCAGGCAGACCTGCGCGTGAAAGCTCAGCTTTTCCACGTGCTGCCGGTGCAGGCGCGTCGAGATTTTCTTGCGGTAAATATCCTGAAACACCACAAAGCCCGTGGAGCCGATGATGATAAGCGTGGAAATCGTCAGCGTGACGAGCGGGTCGCCGTTAAAGGCCGATAAACTCGAATTGCCGGGGATGAAGCTTAAAATATCGAAGCCGGCGTTGCAGAACGCCGAGACGGAGACGAACACCGAGGCCCATACGCCGAGCCCGCCATAGAGCGGCACGAAGCGAGCCATGAGCAGAAGCGCGCCGAGAGATTCCACCGCAAACGTAAACGCAACCACGATGCGCAGCAGCGAGATGACATCCAAATTGCTGCCGCCGGCGCTTTCGCGGGCGAGTACAAGGTGGCGAATGCCGATGCGGCGGCGGACAAGCAGCGTGAGACCCGTTGCAAACGCGGCAAGGCCGAGACCGCCGCACTGAATGAGCACAAGCAGAACACCCTGCCCGAAATACGACCAGTGCATAAACGTATCATACACGGAAAGGCCCGTGACACACGTGGCGGAGGTCGCCGTGAAAAGCGCGTCCACAGGGTTTGTGAACTGCCCGCTTTTCGCCGAGATCGGCAGTGTGAGCAACACGGTACCGATAAAAATAAGGATCACAAAGCTGACGACGAACATGCGCGTGGGTGACGTACGCTTTACTATTTTTTGTAATCTGCTCGTTTTCATAAACTCCGACCGACTTTCTCCGGGCGCGCCCGGAACAGATTTATGCCAACATGAGTTCGCTGATCTTTGTGCGGCGCAGCGCCATCATCAGCGGCACGCCGAGCACATAGCAGACGATGAGCTCGCCGATGCCGACCGAAACGGCACCCGCGATGAAGCCTGCAAGGGAGAGATTGCCGAAAGCAAACGTGCCGTTATCCGCAAGGCAAGCCACTTCAAAGCCGACGATGATGGCGTTGAAAATGACCGGCGGCAGCGGCGCCAAAACCGGGATCTCCTTCCAGCGAATGTTGCGTATAAGGTAAGAAAAAATGCCCGCGAGCAGCGTTGCAAGCGTGCCGAACACCCAGTCTACGACGCCGAGCGGACTTGCAAGGTTCGAGATGAGGCAGCCGACGGCAAGCCCGGGGATGGCGGCCGGCGTAAAGGCCGGGAGCACCGTTAAGGCTTCCGAAAAGCGGAACTGCACCGCGCCAAACGCCAGATTCATGGCGGCAGCGGCGTAAGTGAGGACAGCATACAGCGCCGCAATCACGGCGCTGAGCGCCAGAAAGCGGACTTTTGAGGTTTTCTTATTCATTTCAGCATTCCTTTCCGCGGTCCGGGAGCCGCCCCGGCCGCGCTAGTTTTGTTTAAGGTCAGGATGTCACGACTGACCGTGCTGCACAAATGAGCGTACAGCAACAGGATATAGCATAAGCAATTTAGGACGAAAAGTCAAGCGTTTCGGGAATATTCTACCGATTATTGGAAAATGGCGGATTTGTAATCGAAATTTGTTCGTTTTTGAGCATGGACAGGCGGTTTTCATGGACATTGTTGATTACATAAACGAAGTTGACCGCAGTAATCGTGAACAGGAAGCCGCTTACCATGTGACGCTTTCAAAGCGGGACTTTCAGATTCGCTGTGTGTTTTATGCTCGCCCCCTCTTTTACGCCGCGGCTTGCTTCATTTATACCACATCACGGGGGATTACAACGAAAATATACACTTTTGTGGGTTATCACAGAAACGGAGCGTTTCCTGTATGCAAAAAGCCCCTGCCCGCAGTGAAACGCGGGTAGGAGCTTTGTTTTGCTGAATTTACTTTAAATTACTCTTTGGAGATGTCGGTGCCGAAGTATTTTTCGGAGAGAGCGGTAAGGGTGCCGTCCTCACTCATTTCCTTCAGCGCGTCGTTAACGGCTGCGAGCAGCGTTGCGGTGTCGTCGCCCTTACGGATCGGAATGGCGACCTTTTCGACTTCATCGGAGAACGTTGCAATCTTGATGTTCGCTTCCGGGTGCTCCTTTACGTAGTCTGCGAATACGACTTCTGCATTCAGCGTGGCATCGATACGGCCGGAGAGCAGAAGCTCGATGGTCTGGTTGAGATCGTCCACGCCCGTAACCGTTGCGCCGTGGGCTTCTGCCTGCGTTGCATAGGTGCTGGAAATGGTGTTGGCGGTCGTTTTGCCCTCGAGATCTTCCATGGAGTTGATCTCATCGTAATCGCCGCGCACAATAACAGCGGTGCGGTTATATGCATACGGGGTAGAGAAGTTGTACTTTTCCGCGCGCTCTTCCGTGACGCCTACGCCGTTGACCATGATGTCATAACGGCCGTCATCAAGACCGGCAAGCAGGCCGTCCCACTCGCCCTCGACAAAGTTGACCTCTACGCCGAGCTTTTCTGCGATGTTCTGCGCAACTTCTACGTCATAGCCGACAAGGTTATCATCGGTATCGTGGTATGTCCACGGCGCCCAAGTGCCTTCCATCGCGACCGTGATGGTGCCCTTTTCCTTGATCTGCGCGAGCAGGTCGTTTTCTTCCGCTGCGGAAGACTCGCTTTCCGCTTCGCTCGATGCAGAGGAAGCATCGCTGCTTGCCGCACCGGACGTTGTGCCGCCCGAGGAGCAACCCGTAAGCACGACTGCCGTGAGCATCAGCACAGCCATAAGTAAAGAAAGTGTTCTTTTCATGTTCTCTTACTCCTTTGCTTAAGTAGGATAAATATGGATAACGGACTGACAAAAATCAATCCATGTCTCCCTGAATGGTGCGCAGGAACGCTTTTGTGCGTTCCTCCTTCGGGTCCTCGAAAAATTCTTTCGAGGAGCCTTGCTCGACGATAACGCCGTCTTCCATGAAGATGACCTTGTTTGAGACCGTGCGGGCAAAGCCCATTTCATGTGTGACGACGAGCATCGTCATGCCCTCATTTGCGAGGTCGCGCATGACGGAAAGCACTTCGCCGGTGAGCTCCGGGTCAAGCGCGCTCGTCGGCTCGTCGAAGAAGATAATCTCCGGGTTTGTCGCAATGGCGCGGGCAATGGCAACACGCTGCTGCTGGCCGCCGGAAAGCTGCGAGGGGTAATAATCGTAACGGTCGGAAAGACCGACCTTGTCGAGCGCTTTTTTGCCGATCTCAATGGCTTCCGCCTTGTGCATTTTGCGGGCGACGATGAGACCCTCTGTGACGTTCTGCAGCGCTGTTTTGTTCAAAAACAGATTGTAGTTTTGGAACACGAACGCCGTTTTGCGGCGCAGGCGCGCAATCTCTTTTTTGGTGATCTTATCGAATTCGAATTTTTCGTTATCAAAAATCAAGGTGCCGCTGTCGGCTTTTTCGAGGAAGTTTATGCAGCGCAGGAGGGTTGTTTTACCGGAGCCGGACGGGCCGATGATGGCGACCACATCGCCCTGCTCCACGTCGAGATCGACACCGCGCAGCACATGCAGCTCGCCGAAGGATTTTTTAATGTCCAGAATTTGCAGCATAACTCAGCCCTCCTTGTGTCCGTAAGACGCGAGCTTCTTTTCGCCAAAGCGCTGCACCCAAGTGAGCACCGTGGAGAAAATGAGGTATATAAGGCCGACCTCAAGGTATAAAAGCAGCGGCTCATACGTGCGCGCCACGATGCGCTGTGTGACCATGAACATTTCCGTTACGGTGATGTTCGCCGCAAGGGAGGTGTCCTTGACCATGGAGATAAGCGAGTTGGAAAGCGGCGGGAACGCCGTGCGCATGGCCTGCGGCAGGACGATGCGGAAAATGGTCTGGAGGTAGGTAAGCCCCACGCACTGACCGGCTTCAAGCTGACCCTTCGGCACGGATTCAAGCGCAGCGCGGATGGTCTCGGCACAATACGCGCCCTCATTTAGGGAGAACACGATAACTGCCGCCGGAAACGGATCGAGCAAAATGCCGATGCGGGAAAGGCCGAAGAACACAACAAACAACTGCACAAGCAGCGGTGTGCCGCGGAAGATCCAAATGTAAAAACGCGCAATCTGCTTTAAAACCTTCACGTTTGCGAACTGCACCAGCGCCATAATGACCGCGATAATGAGTGCAAAGGTGAACGAAATGACAGTAAGCGGAATGGTGACCGTCAGGCCGGGGATGAGAATTTTCGGAAAGGAGTCTATAAAGAGCTCCCATAAACGTCCGCTGAACATAGCTTTTGTTCTTCCCTCTTTCTGAAAACGAATATCAATACAAATATACGCCCTGTACTTTACTTGAAGTTTAGTATACCCGTGATGGGTTAAAATGTCAAATACTTATAATGGATTGAACCACATGCTTTTCGGGCATAGTATACCTTTTTCGTATGGTTTCAAATGCAACTGAAAAAACCGGATCTCCCAAACGGCGAGCAAAAAGACCGTCAGAAAGGCACACGTGCAAAAAGGGACAGCACAGCGCTGTCCCTTTTCGAGTATTCAACTTTTGAATTTAAATCGGTTTAAAACTCACACCGTGTAAAAACGGAACCACTTTAAGGACGTCTGCTTTGTGAAGACGATGCGCAGCTCGGTGAGTCCGGCTTCGGCGGCGACATCACACGTAAACGATGTGAACTTTGTGAGGCTTCCGGTGCCTGTGCCGCCCGCTTTGCCGAGAACTTTTCCGGTCTTGTTATCCGCAAGGAGGATCTCCACGTCGCCGGAGGGCGCGCTCATGGCACACTCGAACGCGTTGCAGCCGGTGAGATCCATGTTCTTATATACGAGGAAGCTGCGGAAATCCTTCGCTTCCACATACGTTTCGCCGTCGCGTTTATCCGTGAGGAACGTGACGCCGCTGTAATCATCGGCATCGATGGCTTCCTGCTTGAAGAAGCCCGGTCGACCCGGGAACGCTTCGCCTGCAATCTCCACGTCGGCGGCAAGGCGGATGTCGTCGCTCGCCGCGCCGACTTCCATTTTATACACGCCGCTTTCGACCGTGTAGATCTTTCTGCCGTTGCACCAAACGGCAAGGTCGTCGATCTTGAAGTTCAGCGTAACGGTGACGGTCTCGCCCGCCTTGATGTGCACGCGCTTGAAAGCTTTGAGTGCATGGATGGGACGCACACGCAGGGAGCCCGTCAGGCTCATGTAAAGCTGCACCACTTCGTCGCCGTCAAGAGCGCCGGTGTTCTGCACGTTTATAGTCGCGATGACTTCGCCGTTTTCCTGCTTAACGGTCAGATTGCTGTATGCAAAAGTCGTATAGCTGAGGCCGTAGCCGAACGCGTAGAGCGGCTTGCCCCTAAAATAGAGGTACGTCACATGGTTTTTCGCGATGTCGTAATCGTCAAGCGCGGGGAGATCACGAACAGAACGATACCACGTGGTCGGGGTGCGGCCGGCGGGATTGTTTTCACCGAAGACGGTCGCGGCAGCAACATGGCCGAGGCACGGGCCGAGGTGCGTGGAGCACAGCACGGCTTTTGCGGTGTCCTTCTCCTTGTTGATGGCAAACGGATAGCCCGTGACGAGGTACAGTAAGGTACTCTCGTTTGCAGCTGCTGCGGCGTTCAGGAGCGCGGTCTGGGCTTTCGGCAGGCGGATATCCGGACGGTCATACTCCTCGCGCGCGTTGATGAGCGGCTGGTTACCCGCGCAGACGATGACGTGGTCGGCGCGTTGCGCGAGCTCTGCCACACGCTCTGCACCGGAGGAGACGACTTCCAGTGTAAACTGCTTGCAGGGGCAATCACCGGAGCCGGCCTTTGCAACGAGCTTATTTTCGTCGTTTACGGCCACAGCGCGGTGCTGCCACGTATCGAGGTACAAAACGCCGTCTTCTTCCTTGGCGTACAGCAGTTCTTTCACAAACCAGCCGAATACCACGTCTGCCGTACAGTTCATGCCGGGGTCGATGGTGACGGCGTTTTCGTCCTGCGGGGTCTCGTCGAAGAAATTTTTGTCCTCGGTGAGGTACTTGCCGGTGCGCACGCTGCGCAGCGTCCATGCGCCGAAGTCCCAATCCGCGCGCTCAAAGAGGTCGGCGGTGTTCTCGTCGGCATCGGCATACACCGCGCCGTTTTCGGCGATGCGCAAGTACTTGCCGGTTTTTTCGGAGCGGATACGCACGCGGTCAAAGCCTTCATCGAACAGTACGCGGTCTTCGCCGAGCTTTTCTCTGAAGCCCTTGACGACCGGCGTTTGGTTCGGTGCATAGCCGCAGTACCAGCAGGTGTAGTTCTCATTTGCGAGCGGGCCCACAACCGCGACGGTGCACTTGCCGTCATCGGTTAAAGGCAGCATACCACGGTTTTCAAGCAGGATGACGGACTCCTCCGCGGCTTTCACAGCGAGCGCCTTGTGCGCGGGGCTTGCGAGCTTTGCGGGGTCAATGTGCGCATAGGGGTGGTCTTCATCGAAATCGCCGAGCTTAAAGCGCAGCAATAACGTGGAATACACGGCTTTATCGAGGTTTTCTTCGGTGAGGTAGCCTTTTTCGAGCGCTTCGCGCACGGCAGGGTCAACCATGGAGCGGCTGTCGAGCATCATATCCGCGCCGACGCCGAGGATGTCGCCCATAGACTGCGCGTGGTTTTCATACGTGCGGTGCGCGGCGACGTTCTGGCCAAAATCGCCGCCGTCGCTAACAGCGAACGTCATGCCCCACTCTTTTTTACAGATTTCCGAAACGTCCGGGTTGTTGACGCCCTCTACGCCGTTGATGCAGTTGTACGCCGTCATAAGGCCCGGTGCGCGGCCTTCGCGCACGGCGGGCTCAAACGCTTTTAAGTAATACTCGTGCTTTAAGCGCGGGGTGATGTTCGCGTTCGTCGTCTGGCGTTCGTTTTCGTAGTTGTTGGCGTAGAAATGCTTGAGCAAAGGCGCGGTCTTCAAATATTTCTCGTCCTTGCCCGTAAGGCCGCGGCAGTAGGCGGCACTCATCTTACCCGTAAGGCACGGGTCTTCGCCATAGGCTTCTTCGTTTCTGCCCCAGCGCGGGTCGCGCTCCATATCGATGGTGGGTCCGAAAAGCTCCAGAGAGGACGGTCTTTCTTCCATATCGTGCGTGATGCGCGTTTCGTCGCCTGCCATGTCGCCGAGCTGCTCCATGAGGGCATCGTCGAACATGGCCGCCATGCCCCACGGCTGCGGCAGAATGGTGGTCTCGCGCTTCTGGTCGCGGTTTACGACGCCGCGCGCAATCTCGGTGCCGATGTGCGTCTTTTTAATGCCGAGGCGCGGAATATCATCGAGCTGCGACGTGATCATGCCGACCTTTTCTTCGCGCGTTAAGCGGGAGAGCAGGTCTTTTGCGCGCTCTTCAAACGGCAGGGTGTTATCTTGAAAACGGTATTTCATGCGAAACTCCTTTCAAAACTCGTTATTTTGTAGAAAGCATGCCGCACAAAGCGGGGCTCTATGCGGCAGCATTTCAGTACGTATCAGAACCAGGAATCCGTATAGCTGGCTTTTTTCGTTTCTTCGCTCGGGGCGGGTGCGGCAACGTGCAGCACAGGCGTTTCCGTGCAGTTTTCTACACGGAGCGTCTTCGGCTCGTTCGGGTAGAGCGTAACGTAGTTATCATCGTAATGCACGCGGTCGTCGCTCGTCATGAGGTACGCAAACGGCGTGTACACGCTCGCGCGGATCGTCACGAGCAGATCGTTGCCGTCCTGCTCCACCTTTTCAATCTTTGCGTCGCTTTCCGGGAAGACGTAATCGCGGTAATACGCACGCAGGCTGTCGGCGGTGTCGAAGCCCTCGGCGCTTGCAAAGAAGAAGCCGTGCTTCAAATCATTGCAGACAGAAATGTGGAACTGCTGCATGGAGTGCGGAGCGACCTTGAGCGTCTTTGTGCAGAGACTGTCGGTCTCGCCGGTGAAGGTCATGTAGCCGCAGTGAATATCCGCCGTGAACGCTTCGGGCGTTTCGTTGATGACAGTCACTTCTGCGCCGCCCTCACACGCGCGGATGATGAGCTTTTTCGTTGCAAACGCGCGCTTTAAGAAATAGAACGAGATCTTTCTCGTCAGGTAATAATCGATGATCGTCCAACCTGTCTCCGGCCAGCAATCGTTGTACATCCAGATGAGGTCGCCTGCGCCGTACGGCTTGCGGCGCATGGCTTCGGCAAGCTCGGCGTACAGAAGGCCCTGCATGATGCCGCTGTACAGCAGATAGCCGTGTTCATCGAGGGTTTTGAACTCCGTCAAATGGCGGTCAATCGCGCCGTCGATGTTGCTGCGCTTGCGGTCAAACTCGCCGTGGTGCTTCCAGATGGGGTTATCGAAGCGCATTTCGGTGCCGTCGAGGTAACGGCGAACGGTGCTTTCCATCTGTGCACCGAAGAAGCCGTATTCACTGGAGAAACGCGCCGGGATGCGGTCGAATGCCTCAAGCTCATAGACAAACTTGAACTTCGTTTTCGGGTGACGGCCGAAGAACGACCATGCATGTACGTCGCCCTGTTCGCTCTCGTTGGCGCGGTCGCCGAAGTACGGCGAGGACGGCATATACGGAACGAGCGGGCTGTTGCGGTGCACGGCACGCGGCTGAATATAGTTGAATATTTTCTCGCCGTAGAAGCGCTCCGGCTTGATGGGCGCCGGGAACCAATCGGTGTAGGATTCCGCAATCTCGTTGTTGCCCGTCCAGATGGCCATGCAGGGATAATGTGCAAGGCGCTTTGTCTGGTACTCGGCTTCGCGCTCCGCCTCAAAGAGAAAATCGTTTTTGTGGTCGGGGTAGAACGCGCAGGCGTACATAAAGTCGTGCATCAGCAAAATGCCGTACTCCGAGCAATATTCATAGAAGCAGTCCGGCTCATACGTGCCGCCGCCCCACATGCGGAACATGGTGAAGTGCGCCGCCGCGCCCTCGCGCACGAGGGTCTCGTAGCTTTCCTTCGGGGTGCGCAGATAAAGGGAATCCGTCGGCACCCAGTTGCCGCCCTTGCAGAAAATGCGCACGCCGTTCACCTTAAAGAAGAAGTTGCGGCTGCCGTCTTCGAGCTTAGAGGTATCGAGCTCCAAGGTACGGATGCCGATCTTCTTCGGCTGCATCTCGTGCAGGATACCCTTTGTGACGCAGCAGGCTTTAAAGGTATAGAGGTTCTGCGCACCGTAGCCGTTCGGCCACCAGAGCTTCACGTTTTTGATTGTGACGCGTTCCTCGGCGAAGTTCACGCCGCCGACGAGCATGAGCGTCTTTTTGCCGGTATAAACGGTTTTGCCCTCAAATTCGAGCGTATAGGTAAGCTCGCACTCGGCGCTTGAGACCATGTCGGATTTTTCGATTTCGAAGTGGAACTCCACTTCGGCGTCATCGCCGTCGAGCTTTAACGTATCGACGCGGGACGCGATGACCTGCGCACCGCTGAACGCTTCAATCTCGATGGAGCGGCCGATGCCGCAGGTGGGCACGGGCTGGCACCAGTCCCAGCCGTAGGTAAACTGCGGCTTTCGGGTGTAGACACGCTGGTCACAGATGGCGTTTTCACTTGCGCAGTAGAACGAAACGGCGTCGCGCGGGTAGTGTAGCTCCATGCCGGAGGTGAGGCGAATGACGAGCTGGTTTTTGCCGACGTGCAAAAAGCACTTGATGTCTTCGCTGAACGCGCAGAACGCGTTTTCGTGGTGCGCGGCGGGCATGCCGTTTACGAGGATATCCGCATTGAAATCGAGCATTTCAATGTTGAGACGCACGATGTCTTCGTTCAGCATCTCCTCTGTGACGTCAAAATCGCGGACGAGCCACCAGGAAAGATCCTTGATCCACTGGTTTTTCTTTGTGTTTTCTTTCAAAAAAGGTTCTTCTACGATGCCGTTTTCGATGAGGGCGGTGGTGACGTCGCCCGGCACGGTCATGGGGATAAAGCCGTATTTAGAAGGGAACGCATGATTCGCTTTATCCGTCATCACGTGAAAATGCGGGTTCGGGTCTTTTAAGAACTCTGCCTGTTCTTCTTCGGAAAGGTCTTCAAGCTTTAAGAACGCCGGCAGCGTTGCGCGCACGGGGGCTGCGTCCATTTTACGCAGCACTTCGTTGTAGCGCTCTGCCGTAACGTCCATAAATTCGCCGCGCAGCTTCCACGCGCCGGCAAGAGACAGTTTGCTCATTTTTTACAACTCCTTCGGGGTATTTGCACAGGCGTATATTTGCCTTTCTTTGCATTGTAGCCGATGCAAAGCGAGAATTCAATAGCTTTTTGCAAATTTCATATAGAGAAAAAAACGCACATTTTCTTGCAAACATGCACAGTTTTTTCGCGGCCTATTTTTGCATAAGAAACAAAATGGGAGAAGCCCGGAAGCTTCCCCCATCTGTATACATTTTAATCGAGATCAGATCAATCGATTACGCTTCGCCGTGAGCAGCGAGGTACTCTTCCATCTGAGCGCTGAGCTCTGCATAGTCCTCATTTGCTTCAGCAAGAACGTCCTCGAGGCCGAGGCTGTTCAGCGTTGCAACATAGTTGTCCCAATCGTCGATGGATTCCTGACCGGCGATGACACCCCAGAGGTACTGATCCTTCTCAGCCTCGATGTCAGCGCTGCACTCGGTCCAGGACTCGAAGGAAGCCGGATCCTTCCACTCAACGAGGTGAGCAGCAGCATAGCGGCTGTTTTCGCCGGACTTGTTGAACAGAGCGGTAGTCTCCGGAGTATTGGAGATGTTGCACTCGTCCTTACGGTTCATGAGGTTATCGAACAGCTTGAGGCCGATATTCTTAGAGGTGTTCTCCTCGGAGTCCGGGCCAACGATAGCGACATACTGGCCGTTCTCGTCGTACTCGTAATCGGTGCCTTCGATACCGAAGCGGCGTGCGATGTAGTTATCGGAATCGCACATGTCGTCCCAAGTTGCATACAGTCTTTCCGGATCGGAAGCTGTGTTGGTGATTGCGAAATATGCCCAAGCAGCGCTTGTAGCCGGGTCTTCCTGCGGGTTGCCGTTGGAGCCCTTGACCATGTCGATCGGTACCCACTTAGCATCCGGGTTGGAAGCATAGAAGGACATCATCGGAGCAGAGTCCGGGTTGTTCCATGCGCACCAGCTGTACGTTACGCCGAAGCCGCCGTTTGCCATCTGCTCGTCACGGTCGGTATCCTGCGTGATGTTCGGGGTGATGTAGCCCTTTGCATACAGATCAGCAACGTCGCTAACCCAGTTCTTGGTGCCCTCGTTAGCCGGGCCGTAGGTGACAACGCCGTTGTCATCTACGCAGAAACGGCTGTAATGGGTCTGGTCATAGGACTGGATCCACGGCCAGAAGGAACGGAAGTCGTAACCGTCGCCGCCGAGGCCGTAGGTGTCGTTCTGACCGTTGCCGTCCGGATCGTCCTCCGTGAAAGCACGGAGCACTTCGTTGAGCTCTTCGATCGTGGTCGGAGCCTTAAGATTCAGGTTATCGAGCCAATCCTGGCGGATCCAGAGGTTCTCGCAGGACGGTTCAGCAACGTCGCCCGGGATTCTGTAAATGGAGCCGTCGGCCTCAGATGCATAGAAGAGAGTCTTCGGGTCCATCTTGTTGTAGTAGTCGCGGATAACGGTGTACTTATCCATGTAAGCGGAGACATCGTCCAACAGACCTGCCTTCACCCACTTGTTGTACTCGGTATCCATGGTCCACCACCACATGATGTTCGGCATGTCGTTGGATGCCATCAGCAGGGAGATCTGGGACTGGCCGTCAGCCCAACCCGGGAGAACAACGAGATTGAACTTAACGTTGTACTTTTCCTCAAGTTCCTTCTGAACGCGGCTGTCAGCTGCGGTGAAGCCGGTCATAACTGCAACGGAAACGTCCATCGTTTCGCTCTGGTTCAGAACGTCGATCTTATCGCCGGTCGCAGCTGCGCTGCTGTCGGTAGAAGCAGTGCTGCTGTCGGTAGAAGCAGTGCTGCTGTCGGTAGAAGCAGTGCTGCTCTCGGTGGAAGCCGTAGAGCTTGCGGAAGAATTGCCGTTGCTGCCGCACGCTGCAAATACGCTTACGCTCAGTGCAAGTGCCAGAACAACGGATGCGATTTTCTTCATGTTCATGACTAAAATCCTTTCTTTGGAAATGATGATAATATAGTTTTCCGAAGCCATGCTTCGGGACAACCCAAAAGAGTGCGGGCTTAGCCCTTAACGCCGCCGATCATAACACCCTTAACGAAGTACTTCTGCACGAACGGGTACACGATGAGGATCGGCACCGTGGAAACCACGATGGTACCGGCCTTGATCGTCTGTGCGTTGGTATTCGTCTGCGCCATGACGTTGACGCCTGCCTGCTGCATTGCCTGCTGTGTATTCGTCAGCATGTTGCGCAGAACCGCCTGCAGAGCCCACTTATCAACGGAGCGAATATAAAGGACCGTGGAGAAGTAGTCGTTCCAGTAGCCAACCGCCGTGAACAGCGCGATGGTGGCGATGGTCGCCTTGGAAAGCGGCAGGATGATGGAGAAGAAGATGCGCAGGTCGGTTGCACCGTCGATGCGGGCAGATTCTTCAAGGCTTTCCGGAATGGAAAGGAAGAAGCTCTTCATGATGATGCAGTTGTATGCGCTTACGAGACCCGGCAGGATCAGCGCGAGGATGTTATCCATAAGGCCGATTGTCTGAATGAGCAGGAAGCTCGGAATCATACCGGCGGAGAAAATCATGGTGAAGAGGACAAGCGTCATCAACACTTTGCCGCCGCGCAGTCTGGACTTAGAAAGCGGATAAGCGGTCATAGCGGTGAGCAGCGTGCCCAGTGCCGTACCGGCAATCGTGACGATGATCGTGGTACGGAAGCCCGTGTAGATGTTCGGGTTTTTAAATACGGATTTATAAGTATCCAGGTTAAAGCCCTTCGGCCAGAGGAAGATGCCGCCCTTCATGGATGCTTCAAGGGAGCTGAAGGAAAGCATGATCTCATGCCAGAACGGATACAGCATGACGAGGCAGAGCAGCGTAAAGAACGCGTAGTTGAATACGGTAAAGATCTTTTCGCCTGTGGAGGTTTTGATTTTGTTCTTTTCCATGTTCATAACCTCCTTACCAAATACCCTCGTTGCCGGTCTTCTTGGCAACAAAGTTGACGATGAGAATCATGACGAGAGCGATGACGGATTTGAACATGCCCGCTGCGGTAGAGAAGGAGTAGTCTGCCTTCTGGATACCGATACGGTACACATACGTATCGATGATATCGGCTACGTCATAAACCAGTGCGGAATACAGCATGAAGATCTGGTCGAAGCCTGCGTTTACGATGTTGTTGCAGTTGAGGATCAGCATGATAACAATCGTCGGGGTAATCGCCGGCAGCGTGATGTTGATCATCTGCTTCCACTTGCGTGCACCGTCAATCTCGGCTGCTTCGTAAAGCTGCGGGTCAACACCGGACAGCGCCGCAAAGTAAATAATCGTGCCCCAGCCCATCGTCTTATAGATGTCGGTGATAATCAGCATCGGGACGAAGAGTGCCTTGTCGGTAAGCACCTGCAGGTCCTTGCCCGTGATGCTCTTGAGGAGCGCGGTGACGAGGCCCGTGGACGGATCGAGGAAATTCATGATGAGACCGGCCATAACAACCCAAGAAATGAAGTGCGGCAGATAAAGGAGTGTCTGCGCCACTTTCTTGAACTGCATGTTGCGCATCTCGTTCATCATCAAAGCGAGGATGATCGGAATCGGGAAGCCACATACCATCTTCAAAATGGAGATGTAGAGGGTGTTGTAGAAAGTCTGCATGAACGCCGGCTTATTGAAAAGCTTGATGAACTGGTCAAAGCCTACCCATGTGCTGTTCCACATGTTGTAGGGGTTGAAGTCCATAAAAGCAATCACATTGCCGAAGATCGGGATATAGCGGAAGATGAGCATGAAAAGCATGCCGGGAAGAATCAGAAGATACAGCCACTTGTCGCGGACAACATCTTTTTTAAAGCGTTCCCAGCCGCTCAGCTCATACGCCGGCTTTGCCGGTTTAGCTGCTGCTGCCATACGGTATAACCTCCTAAAAATATTGTGATGACCGCGCTTTCAATAAGAAAACACAAGGCTGTTTTTGCCCGAGGCAACATCCGAATAACAGGTTTCCCCCGTGACGCTGAAACATACCGAAACTTGTCCTCTTTTCTGTGGAACCGCTGCCATAGAAAAAGAGACACGAACAAAACAAGTTAAACGATTTGCTTTGTATTTGGTGCATCTTACAAAAACGCGGTATATCATTTTGTTTGCATTTGTGATTTTATCACCCTCTTTTGTGAATGTCAACAACAAAAATAGCCTGTACTCGTTTTTTTACCCAAATTTGTCATTGATTTTTGGTTTGTGCATCTTGCCTAATTTTTTTTGATCTCGATTTCCACTCCATACAAGTTTGTGTAAGCGGTTCCATATTCTTCATGCGTTTTCAAAAGACAACAAATTGCTAAATTCGCAAAATTTATGAAACCGCTTTCACAACGCTTGCAGTTATTCAACTGTATTTCACTGGTTTTTTCAAAAATTTCGGAAATTTTGCAGGAATACTTTTTGTTCAGTCATTTCGATAGATTTAGGGCAATTTCATTTTCCTGTGCAAGTTGAAATAACATAAACGTACTTTTATTTTAATTGTTAAATCATGTTTGTCTTTTAATCAAATAATTTTCGAGTTGTACACTGTAACGGCGTACCAAATTACAATTTTGTAATTTTTTAAAATTGTCTTCAAAAAGGCGAAAAACTTCATTCATATTTGCTTCTTCCCCCTCTGACCCGAAATACGCAGGATACCGTCTTGCAACTTTCCTAATTCACATTTTGCACACACATCTCCCGTTTCGGGCGCTTGACGGCAGAGTAAAAACGCAGTACAATTATAGTGAAATGACCTGCACAGCAGGCAAACGGACAAGAAAGGATTGAACCTATTATGGCACTTAAAGTCGGCATTCAGCTTTACTCCGTGCGCGACGAAATGAAAAAAGACCCGATCAACGCGATCCGCCAGGTCGCAGAGATTGGTTATAAGAACCTTGAGTTTGCAAGCTCCAACGCAGATACAGACCCGGGCGTAGGCTTCGGCGTCAGCGTTGAGGACATGCAGAAGCTTTTAAAAGAGACCGGCGCAAACCTCATCAGCGGTCACATCCGCCCCATCAATGAGGAGACCATCGACCCGATGATCGCGTACCACACGCAGGTGGGCACGAAGTACCTCGGCCAGTCCGCAGACTTCTACACCGGCTACGACCAGCTGATGGAGCGCTGCGAATATTACAACTGGGCGGGCAAAAAGCTCTCCGAGCACGGCATCAAGTTTCTCATCCACAACCACTACCACGAGTTCCAGAAGCTGAACGGCAAGGAAATTCTGTTCCACATCATGGACAATACCGACCCGAACTACGTCAGCTTTGAGCTTGATACGTTCTGGGCAATGCGCGGCGGCATGGATCCGCTCGCTGTTATGGACCGCCTCGGCGACCGCCTGAAGCTCATTCACCAGAAGGATTTCTCCAAGACCTCCGATTCCCCGATCAACCTGTGGACCGTCAACGACCCGAACGTGCTCGTCACGTGGGACAGCTTCGGCAAGGGCTCCGACCACAAGGATTTCTGCGAAATCGGCACCGGCATCATGGACATCCAGTCCATCATCAACAAGGGCAACGAGCTTGGCGCAGAGTACATCGTGCTTGAGCAGGATCACACCCAGCTGACCCAGATGGAAAGCGTCCGCATCAGCATGGACAGCTTCCACAAGTTCTCCGGTCTGGATTGGTAAACCTTTTCTGAACTTAAAAGGGTATCTCGGCGAAAACCGAGATACCCTTTTTTATTTGCCTGTACCGTACATTTCGTCCATTTCATTTTCCTTTGCAATGCGCAGCAGGCGGTTGTATTTTGCGGTACGGTCGCTGCGGCACGGCGCGCCGGATTTGATGAACCCTGCGTTTACGGCAACGGCAATATCCGCGATGCTCGTGTCCTCCGTTTCGCCCGAGCGGTGCGACATGACGATCTTCATGCCGTTCTCCTTTGCAAGCTCTACGGCGGCGAGCGTTTCCGTCAGTGTACCGATCTGGTTCGGCTTTACAAGCAGTGCGTTTGCGGCCTTGCGCCCGATGCCCTCGCGAATTCGTGTCGAATTCGTAACGAACAGGTCATCGCCGACAAGTATGATTTTTTTGCCGAGCTTTTCGGTAACGGTTGTCCACGCGGGCCAATCCTCTTCGCCGAGCGGGTCTTCAATAGAGCAGATGGGGTACTTTTCGCACAGCTTTTCCCAATACGCGATGAGCTGCGCGGAGGTGTATTTTGTGCCGCGCTTCGGTAAAAGATAGCCGTCGTTCGCCGTCCATTCGCTCGCAGCCGCGTCAAGCGCAATCTTCACCTCGTCCGTCGTGTAGCCCGCGCTCGAAACGGCCTCCAAAATGACCTCTATCGCTTCTTCGTCGCTTGCGAGGTTCGGCGCGAAGCCGCCCTCATCGCCCACGGAGACCGCAAGACCGCGCTGCTTCAAAATGCCGCCGAGCGTGTGGTAGATCTCGCTGCCCATGCGCACGGCCTCCGAAAACGATTTTGCGCCCACGGGCACAATCATGAACTCCTGAATATCCACGTTATTCGCCGCGTGCGCGCCGCCGTTTAAAATGTTCATCATCGGCACGGGAAGCTTCTGTGCGTTCGTGCCGCCGAGGTAGCGGAAAAACGGTTGTTTATAGTGCGCGGCAAGCGCCTTTGCAGCAGCGAGCGACACCGCCAATGTGGCGTTTGCGCCGAGCTTTTCTTTGTTTTTGGTGTTGTCAAGCTCGATGAGCATTCTGTCGACGTTCTGCACCGTCACGCGCTGCATATTTTCGAGCACCGGGGCAACGGTTTCCTCAATGCCCTCCACGGCTTTTTTTACGCCGCGCCCGAGATAGCGCTTGCGGTCATTATCGCGCTTTTCGTGCGCTTCAAACTTGCCCGTCGAAGCGCCGGAGGGCGCGTTCGCCGTGCCGACGGAGCCGTCGCTCAAGATGACCGTTGCGCCGACGGTCGGCGTGCCGCGGGAATCGAGAATTTCCGTCGCCAGAACCTTTTGTATTTTCATCGTTTTCATCCTTTCTGTTTTGCAATACGCTTTCAGTATGTCCAAAAGCCGTTTTTTCATGCTTTATATCTGGAAAGTTGAAAACCGCTGTGATATACTGTGCTCATCCTCAGTACACTGCACCAAAAAATAATTTCTGCATGATATCAAATAAAGCAGCATCGCTTTAAAAAACCAAACGGAAAGGAATTTTCACCATGAACAAACTGCTGCACACCCCGCTCACCGTCCATAATGTGGAACTCGCAAACCGCCTTGTCATGCCGCCGATGGCGACCGGCAAAACGCCGGACGGTACCGTACAGGACGACCTGCTCGCATACTACGACGCGCGCTCCAAGGGCGGCTGCATCGGACTCATCGTCACCGAACACGCCTACATCAGCCCCGAGGGCAAGGCGCACGAGGGCCAGCTCTCCGTTTCGCGCGACACCGATATTCCGGGCCTTACAAAGCTTGTGGAGACCATCCATAAAAACAACACCCGCGTCATCGCGCAGATCAACCACGCGGGCAGCGCGGCAATGGAGGAAATCACCGGCTATCCGGCAATCAGTGCGAGTGTCACGGCACAGCCGGAGTATGCGCGCAAAAGCGAAAAGCCCGTGCGCGAAATGACCGCGGACGACATGCACACCATTGCAAAAAAGTTTGCCGAAGCCGCACTGCGCGTAAAAGAAGCCGGGTTTGACGGCGTAGAAATTCATGCGGCACACGGGTATCTCCTTGACCAGTTCTACTCCCCGCTCGGCAACAAGCGCACGGATGCTTACGGCGGCGACCTCGACGGGCGCATTCACCTGCTTTTGGACGTCATCCGCGCTGTGCGCAAAGCCGTGGGCGCGGATTACCTCGTTGCCCTGCGTCTCGGCGCGAGCGACTACACCGAGAGCGGCGCGACCATTGACGACGCGGTGTATGCTTGCAAAAAGTTTGAGAAAGCCGGTGTCGACCTGCTCGATATTTCCGGCGGTTTCAACGGCTTTACGGTGAAAAGCAGAAAGGGCCCCGGTTTCTTTTCGGACGCCTCCTCCGCGATTCGCGAAGCCGTGCATGTGCCGGTCATTCTGACGGGCGGCGTGACAAAGGCGAACGAAGCCGAAGCACTGCTTGAGGAAGGCGCCGCCGACCTCATCGGCGTAGGCCGCGCGATTTTCAAGGACGCCGACTGGGCGAAAAAGGAAATGGAGGAATAACCATGAAAGACGTGTGGAAAGTCTACTTTAACGGCAGCTTCGGCGGCAAAAGCCCGGACGGCAGCCACCCCGGGCAGGCGCTCGAGCTAAATCAAAAGTTCCGCTTTGCGGGACGCGATTGGTACGTGCCCGCGGCGTACCTTACCGCAAAAGGACTTGTGCTCGACATTCTCATGCGTGCTGATAAAGCGGCGCTCGAAGATTTCTGTAAAAAATGGGAGCACCTTGAAGATGAAGACGTGCCGAACGATGTATTCGAACAGGCGGAACGCGAAAATCCGCTGGCTTTTGAGTTTTCGCCGCAAATTGAGCTGAACGGACAGACGCTCCCGTTTTCGCAGGGTCACGGGCTTTCGTACCACCCGCTGTTTCAAAACGCTGCGGCTTGTGAGCCTGCACTCGACGAACACGGCGAAAGCGATTTTGACACGCCCACCGAGCGCGCAATCATCGACCGTTACGGGTTAGACTCTGAGGACGGCTGGGCGATACACCGCTATTCGTTCCCGTGGAAAACCAAACGCCGCCCGAAAAGCATTTCGTCGCTCGCATTGACGCTGACCCCGCAGCCCGTGCGCGTGCCCGGCGCGGAGTTTGAAGTTCAAAAGCCCGGCGACATATTTGCGTTTTCTCATAATGGCATACCGTACACGCTGACGGCTCAGAATTTGGAGCCGCAGACGCTGCCGAAAAACGCTTTTTCCGACGCGCGTTTCGATTTTCCGAATCGATTTACCGCAATGACCTATACGGTCTCGCCTGCCCCGCCGAAAAACCTCATCTCCGTTGAGGACTGTACGCAGAACGATCCGCCTGTTGAGCGCGAAGCGCCCAAGGACTACCCGTTCATGCCCGAAGCGCAAAACGCTGCCGTTATCGGCATCATCGGTGGCGCAGACGGACCCACGGCGCTGTTTGTCACGGCAAAAAGCGAAGACAAAGCCGTGCTGACCACCTGCTCGGCGCTGCATTTTGCGCCTCCGAAGAAGATCACGTGGCGCATCGTCTTCCATGAAACGCCGTTTGCGCCTGAAACATTTCCTCTTCTATAAAAACTTGAGCGGTAAAACTATGAGCCTATGACTTCGTTCATGTGGGAAAACTCCTTCCGTTTCGGCTTTCCGCCTTTCTTTGGCTTTATTATGACCGACCGTTTTTACCCGCACAAACAGGCGCTTCTTTGTAACTCTCTAAAACCCTGCGCCACATAAAAAACACTCCAAAAAGCGGTTAAAACCGAACTTTTTGGAGTGTTTATCATTTTATAAGCTATCTTACACGAAATTCAGCGGGTCAACGCGCGTGCCGTTCTGGTAGACCTCAAAGTGGAGGTGGTTGCCCGTGGACTGACCTGTGGAGCCGACATAGCCGACGATCTGGCCCTTTTCCACATATTCGCCTGCGGAAACCGCAAGCGAGCTGCAATGCGCGTAGCGCGTGGAATATGTACCGTTGTGCCAGATGAGCACGTTATTGCCCCAGGACCAGTGGTACTCCGCAGAGATGACCTGGCCGGATTCCGCCGCGTAAATGGGGGTACCGTACGGAACGCCGATGTCCACACCGCCGTGCGGCGAGCCACTGAACATGCCGCCGAAATACTGTGTGATGCTGCCGTAGCCGTAGCCCGCAAGCGGCCAACTGAATGAAAGGTCGCCGGTGTTCAAAACATCGCTCGTGTTACCCGAGCCGGAAGACGTGTTGCCGCTGCCGGAGTTGTTGTTCGCGGCATTCTGGTTCGCTTCTGCCTGACGGCGTGCTTCCTCTTCCTTTTCGGCCTGCGCGTTTCGGTCTGCGATAAGCTGGTCAAGCTGCGAAACGTAATCTTCCTTCGCCGCCTCGGCCGCCGCCAAATCGCTTTCCGTCTCGCTGCTCTGGGTATTCAGCTCGTCGATGAGCTTCTGGTTTTCTTCCTCGAGCGCCTGCAATTCTTCCTGCTTCTTTTCAAGGTCTTTCTTCTGGTCGGCAAGCTCCTCTTTTTCTTTGTTGAGCTCATCGCGCTGATCCTGCGTCTGAATGCGGTAAAGGCGGATTTTCTCCATCAGCTCGCGGTCGTGCTTCGTGATGGTCTTCATCGCCTCAGAGCGCATGGAAAAATCGTAAAGGCTCGTGGAATCAAATAAGATCTGCAGCGTCGTCAGGTTGCCGCCGGAAGCATACAGCGAGCGCAAACGGACTTTCAATTCCGCAAATGTATCGGCATATTCCTCGTCCGCCTTTTTAATCTCGGCTTCGAGGTTCGTGATGTTCGTATTGAGCTGCGTAATGTTCTGCACCGCAAGGTCGATGCTCGTCTGGTACGTCGTGATCTGCTCTTCGAGCGTTGCCTGATACGCTTCGGCTTCACTCGTCTGGTCGCGCAGCGAATCAAGCTTTTCGTTAAGGCGCTCGGCCTCGGCTTCATTTTCCGCCTGCTGCGATTTAATGGATTCAATCTGCTCATCGTATTCTGCCGTCGTGGTCGCAAAGACCGAGTTGGAGGAAATGAGCATCGTCACCGCCAGCACACCGGCCACAAAACGCAAGCCTTTTTTCTTCATCTTCATATCGATTAACTCCGTGTTTTCACAAAAATCAAGAGTCCTGAAAAACTCCACCCTTATAATATATTACAATTCGGTAACTTTTTCAAGCTTTTTTGAAATCTTTCTGTAATCAGACACGGAAAGTTTACATTTCAAAAGAAAAAAGGGAAGCACTTAGCTTCCTCAATTTTCTGCATTAGAAATATCAATCCAAGATTTCTTCCGCCGCGCCGACGCGCTGCACGTCGTCCCCGTCTTTAAAGCCCGGTGCGTCCGCAAAATCGAAGCCGAACGCATTCTTTTCCGGAAACAGCTCCAAAAGCGGGAACAGCACGAACGCGCGCTCCAAAATGCCGGGGTGCGGCACATTGAGCTCCTTTTCGCGCTGTGTGAAGCCCTCGTACAGCAAAACATCTAAGTCCATGCACCGTGCACCGTGGTAAATTTCCCGCACGCGCCCCATCGCTGCCTCTATGCCGAGGCACGCGCCGAGCACCGCGCTTGGCGAAAGCTCCGTTTTCAGCAAAACGCAAATATTCCAATAGTCCTGTTGCTCGTCCGGCACGTCAAACGGCGCGGTCTGCCACACGGAAGAAACACTTTCGACCTCCGTTTTCGGCAAATGCGAAAGCGCCGCGAGCGCTGCGCGCAGATTTTCCCGGCGGTCGCCTAAATTTGTGCCGAGCCCCAAGACGACGCGCTTCATGCACGGCTCCTTGTCATTTCGACCGAGACGTAATCGAACACCGCGTTGATGGGCGCTTCCGGCTTTTTCAGCTCCACCGTCACGCTCTGCACCTTCGGGTAGTTCTCCAAAATCGCATCGCATACCACCTGCGCCGCGCGCTCAATGAGGTCATATTTCTGCGCCGTGAACACCGCGTTCACCGTTTTGCGCACGGCGGCGTAGTTCACCGTCTCGTTGAGGTCATCTGTCTGCGCCGCGTGGGAAATGTCCGCCTGCATCGCAATGTCTAAAATAAACTTCTGGCCGTTTTCCTTTTCCTCCGGGTTCACGCCGTGGTAGGCAAATATCTCAAGGCCCTTAATGCGTATTGTTTCCATTTTATACTCCCTTTCTGAATTGCTTTATCGCATCCGCTACGCGCGCCGCCTGCACCGCTTCAAACGTATCGTGCGCGCGCACCATGTCTGCGCCGAACAGCACCGATGCCGTATGTGCCGCCACCGTGCCCGCCATGCGGTCTTCAAACGGCGGGTTGCCGCAAACAGCACCGATAACGCGTTTTCTCGACGCCGCCATCAAAAATGCCGTACCCGGCACGCGGATTTTCTCCGGGTTTGCGATAAGCGCGAAATTTTCCTCATTTGTCTTGCCAAAGCCGATGCCCGGGTCGAAGCAAAGGCGATTTTTATTGACGCCACGCTGTTCCGCTTCCGCCGTTTTCTTCTCGAAAAATGCCCGAACGCGTTCCAAAATGTCGCCGCCCGCGCCGTTCAGGTCGTCCGGATCGCCGGGGTGCATCACGATGCAGCCGCAGTCGGTGTTTTCCACTGCGCGCCACATTTCCGGTGCAAAACCCGTCACGTCGTTGATGATATGTGCGCCGGCTTTGAGAGATTTTTCCGCCACCTCGGGGTAAAACGTGTCGATGGAAATGGCAAGATTCGTCTTCTCCGCAACTGCCTTCACCACGTTTTCAATGCGCGCCCATTCTTCTTCGGGCGAGATGCGCACGCTGCCCGGGCGGGTGGACTGCCCGCCGATGTCCACAATGTCCACGCCCTGCGCTTCCATCTCTACCGCGTGGCGCACCGCTTTTTCGGGGTCAAAATACTTGCCGCCGTCGGAAAACGAATCCGGCGTCACGTTTAAAATGCCCATCACATAGGTTCTGTTCAGCGGAAAGCGTTTTCCCGCCGCGTAAAATTCCGTCATATCGGTCTCCTTACTTTGCGAGCAGCAGCATGACCTCGTTGCGGGTCTTCGCTTCCGTGCGCATGCAGCCGCGCAAGGCAGAGGTCTGCGTCAAAGCGCCCGCCGCACGCGCGCCGCGCATCGTCATGCACAAGTGCTCCGCTTCAATGAACACCGCCACGCCGCGCGGGTTCAAATTTTCTTCGATAAAGTCCGCAATCTGCGCCGTCAGACGCTCCTGCACCTGCGGACGCCGCGCAAAGCAATCGACAATACGGGCAAATTTGGAAAGCCCGATGATCTTGCCGTCGCGCGGGATATACGCAATATGACACTTGCCGATGAACGGCAGCAAATGGTGCTCACATACGGAGTAAAGCGGAATGTCCCGCACAAAAACGAGCTCGTCGTGCTCGCCCTCTTCGTGGAAAATTTTGAGATGCTGCTTCGGGTCGGATTTTAACCCCGAGAAAATCTCCGCATACATGCGTGCCACACGGTTCGGCGTTTCCTGTAGGCCCTCGCGCTCCGGGTCTTCTCCGACAGCCAGCAGAATTTCCCGCACCGCTTTTTCGATTCGTTCCAGATCCATAAATGAACACCCTTTCCCTCATGTTTCTCGTTTCCGTTATTATAGCACAGAAGCTGAGAAAAAGAAACGGCCCGCAGCGAAATTTGCCGCAAACCGTGCTTTCTTCAAAACAGATCGAGCATGTTGTCTAAATATATTTCTTCCCGCACGCGCAGCCGGTATTCCGGCCTTGTCATGTAGTAAAGCAGAAATTCCAAAATGAGCGCACTGCCGAGCCCCCTGCCCTCAATTTTAAAGTTCGCAAAGCCCATCGGCAGATATACGTTCTGTATATCTTCAACACCGATAAAACCCGGGTTCTCCATCGCCTTTGAAAAGCGGTAACCCTCCTTTGCGTTCGGCGCGGTGCAGATGTGCTCCGGGCCGTCTATACCGAGGTTTTTGCGGCTCACCGCTTCATAACACGCTTTGCGGTCTTTGCAGCCGAAAGAGCAGCACTCGTTGCAGAGAAACTCCGCCTTGTCTTTCAGCGCCTGCGGCAGCGCGTTCAGCTTTTCAACTTGTTTATTCAGCCGAAAATCCGGCACGACAAACCGAAAATCTTCGCGTTCGAGCTCCTGTTTAAAGTCTTCAAAGTCCGTCAGCACCTTCGTCGTAGACGAAACAAAATACAGCCCCGGGTACGTCTTTTTTAAATAGTCTAACAGTAAATCGGAATGCACGATCACGCCGTTTTGCGGGCTTTCGCTTTCCGCAAACAGCTTACACAGCGTGTTGCACTTCGGGTCGGATAAATGCTTTTCCTCCAACAAAGAATTGCTGAACGTCAGCCGCGCGGAGATGTTATATTCCCGCATGAGCGAGAGTACCGCGCGCGGGTCGTGCGCGCCGTCGCCGAGGCGCCCGCCGCCCCAAAGGCAGTCCGCCGGCGCGCCGTAAACAGACGCGATCTCGCACCACTCGTAAAAATATTCTCTGTGCGCTCCGTACAGCGGCAAAAACACACTGTACAGCTCGAAAAATTCAAATAAGCCGGGCAAATGATAGTACGCTGTCACGTTTTCCTCCGATTTAATCCCCGTACGGGTCGGCAATGGCTTCCGAAAGCTCCGTGCCGTCCTCCGCCACCTGCCGCACCGTCACGCGGTCGCCTTTTTCTATGTCGTCCGCCGCACAGGTCACGGCGTATTCGGACAGGAATGTCGTCTCCTTCGCGTTGCCGTCCACGTAAATCACGCTGTACGGCGTGAAATTTTTGCCGCGCACCATCAGCATATCGTTCTGCACATACGCCGTGTTCACGGTGATGTCCCGCGTGCCGAAGCGCATGTCGGTCTCCTCAAACGGCTGCTCGCCGTGGTACACCACACGGTCGCCGTACAGCATGTCGTATTGCAGCGTGCGCAGCTCCGTTTCGTATGCACCGTGCCACGGGTTTAACTGGTGGAATTTCGTCAGTGTGCCTACATTGATGTCTAAAAGCTCCAAAACACGGGACGAAAGCTGATACGCCTTCACGTTTCTATCCGCACCCCCCACGCCGCAGTTGCTCCAAATGACGTACTCCGTTTCAAACAGGCCGCCCGCAGAAAGGTCCAGCATATCCTTGCTGATCTCCAGCGACGGCATGTGGTCGCCGTACAGCACCAAAACGGTCGGCTCCTCCCACGTCGTCAGCACATCGGTCAGCGTGCGCAGAAATTCATCCACCTCGTGAATCTGCGTCGCGTAATATTCCATTTGTCCGCGCAAAGCGGGGTCTTCTATGCCGGAAAGCACTTTGATATCCGCCGTCTCGCTCTCCTCCGGATACGCGCCGTGCGGCTGCACCGAAATGGTGTAAATAAGGTCGCGTTCCTCCGTTTCGGAAAGCGCCCGCACAATCTCTTTTGTCAGAATCTTATCCTTCGCCCAACCGATTTCGTTTGTTTCCACGTGGTTCATATATTCAAGCGTCGTAAATGAATCGAACCCGAGCTTCGGGAACACGATGTTGCGGTCATAGAACGTCGCCGTATTATTGTGAATGACGTGCGACGCGAGCCCAAGTTTTTTTAAGTCATACGCGATGGACTCGCACGGCGTTTCCTGCAAAATCGTCTTGTACGGATATTCGCCCGTGCCGAAGTCCTGCACATTCATCTGCGTGATGACCTCAAATTCCGTGTTCGCCGTGCCCGCGCCGACGGACGGCGCGGTGAAATACCCGCTGGGGCATGTCTCCTTCAGCTCTTCAAAATACGGCACCGGGTTTTCGGAGAACGTCACGTCTTTTAAGCGGTTCACGTCGAAAAACGACTCCAGCTGCAAAAAGATGATGTTCGGCACGTCCTCGGGCGCTTTGTCCTTTGTGCGCAGCACCTCCGCCGCTATGGCGCGCACGCGGCGGGCGGAGTAATCCTCCGGCCGGTCGATACCCGTGTCAACGAGACTGCGCGTAAACGTGTACGCAAAGCCGTAATTCTCTGTCAAACGGATAACATCCGTATATGTATTCTCACCGAAGCCTAAGGACGTCGGCAGATACGGAATGACAATGCACGCGCAAAGGAGTATCACGCTCACCGCCGTGTTAAAGAGCCGGTGCACCGGGCTTTTCGGGCACTTTTTAAAAAGCATCACAAGCCCCGCAAGCAGCAAAATCACCGCAATAACAAGCAAAATAAATGCCGGTACACTCATGTAAATGCCGATAAACGACCAATCGAGCTGCAAAATCGCAAAATCAATGGCGGAAAGCGGCGAAACGCGGTAGCTGAGCACATATAAATTCGCAATGCCGAGTCCAAGCCACACCGTGCCGATCAAAATGCCGAAAAACCACCGCCGCTTGGAAAACAGGCACAGCGAAAGGGAAAACGTCAAAATCAGCACGTTTTCCAAAAATGCCAGCGGATGCGATTCGAGCAGCACCAAAACAGCGGAAAGACTCTGCCTGTCCATCAGCTCTATGACGATATTCAAAAATAATCCGCCGAGAAAGCACCCCAAAATACCCCGAATGCGCGTTCCCTTTTCAAACAATCCGTACAGCGTATGTAAAAACCGCCTGATGTCCTCCACCCCCGGTCTCCTGCTCACAGTTTTCAAAACTGCGTATTCAGCATGATTATAAGACCGAAAATGAATTTTTTCAAGCGGTTTCAACTTAGTATTTTCTTAAAATTTTGGGGGCCGCATTTTACGTTTCACGCGCCTTTGCAGCCTGAATTTCTTTCACATTCACGCCGCGTGGGGCAATGTTCTCCGTATACGTCTCATAACAGCCCCGTTTCTGCGTTTTTACGCGAACTGTGCGTTATACAAATGCCGGTAGAATGTGTCGCCCTGCATCAAGCTTTCATGCGTGCCGCGCTCCACAATCTCGCCGTCGCGCACGACTAAGATCATATCCGCGTTGCGAATGGTCGATAAGCGGTGCGCAATGACAAAGCAGGTCTTGTCCGCCATCAGCGTACGCATGGCCTTTTGTATGCGCAGTTCCGTGCGCGTATCGACGTTTGAGGTCGCCTCGTCCAGAATGAGCAGGGACGACTCCAGCAGCATCGCGCGTGCAATGGTCATCAGCTGCTTTTGTCCCTTTGAGATATTCGCGCCGTCGTCCTCGAGCACCGTTTCGTAACCGGCCGGCAGCGTCCTGATGTAGTCATGGATGCCGCACGCCTTGCACACGCGCTCCACGTCTTCGCGCGTCGCCTTTTCGCTGCCGTAGGCGATGTTTTCATACACCGTGCCCGTAAAAAGCCATGTGTCCTGCAAGACCATGGAGTAATTGAGGCGCAAACTGCGGCGCGTCAGATCTTTGATTGGCTTATGGTCAAGCGTAATCTCGCCGCTATCCACATCGTAAAAGCGCATCAGCAAATTGATGATGGTCGTTTTGCCCGCGCCCGTCGGGCCCACAATGGCCACAAGCGCGCCCTTCGGCACATGCAGCGAGAGACCTTTGATAATCTGTCTGTCCTTTGTGTAGCCGAAGTTCACATGCGAAAGGTCTACGTCACCCTCGGCTTCGGTGAGGTCTTCGGCATTCGGACTGTCCGCGACCTCGGGCTCTTCATCCAGTAAGCGGAACACGCGCTCCGCCGCCGAAAACGCCGACTGCAACTCGCCGATGATGTTCGCGATTTCGTTGATCGGCCCGCTGAACTTGCGGGAATACAGTACAAAGCTCGAAATGTTGCCGATAGAGATTGACCCGCCCAAAAACAGCAGTGCGCCGAAAAAGCTGACGAGTGAAAGCGAAAGGTTGTTGACGAAGTTGACGGACGGTCCCACCATGCTGCCGTAATAATCGGCGCGGTAGTACGCGTCCACAGTCTCGTCGTTCTGTTTATCGAGCTTCTTAATGGTGTTTTCTTCTTGGCTATACGCGCGCAGCGTCTTTTGCCCGCTGATCATTTCCTCCACAAAGCCGTTCAGCTCGCCCAGCTTTGCAGAGCGCTTGCGGAACAGTGGCCGCGTAAAGCCCGTGATCTTCTTCGTCATGAACATCGAAAGCGGCACAGTGAAAACAAACACCAGCACAAGCGTCGGCGAAATGGAAAGCATCATGATGAGCGCGCCGATGACTGTGACGGCGCTCGCGAACACCTGCACCATATCATTCGTAAGCGAGGTGTTGATGGTGTCGATGTCATACGAAATACGGCTCAAAATGTCGCCCGTCTGGTGTGTATCGAAGTATCCGACCGGCAGCTCGCTCAGCTTTTGGAACACATCGTGCCGCATCGTGTTCACCACGCGGCGGCTGATGACGATCATAAGGCGCGTCAGCGCATACGAAAGTGCTGCGGATATCGCGTACATCACAACCATCAGAACGCCGTAGCAGCCCACCTTTTCAAAATTGACTTTGCCGCGGCCGAGCTCCATCGCATCCACCGCAAGACCCGAAATGTACGGTCCCGCCAGTGAAAGCAAATTGCCGCCGACCGTCAGTAAAATCGCCCCGAGCATCAAAAATTTGTAGCGCATCAGATATGGCAAAAGGCGCGACAGCACCGCCGTTTTTTTCATTTTGGGCTTTTCGTGTTTTTCCGTTTGCACGGTTTCCGGCCTTTTCATGCGTGCACCTCCTTTGCGAGTCCCTCGCCGATCTGCGACTCCCCGATCTCGCGGTAAAGCGGACAGGTCTCCATCAATTCTTCGTGCGTGCCCATGCCGATGACATTGCCGTTTTCGAGCACCATGATTTTTTCCGCATGCATGATGGAGCTGATGCGCTGCGCAATGATGATCTTTGTCGCGTCCGCACAATGCAGGCGAATTTCTTCACGCAGCTTCGAGTCCGTCCTGTAATCGAGCGCGCTTGAAGAGTCGTCCAACAGCAAAATGTCCGGGTCGCCCGCCAACGCGCGTGCAAGCAACAGTCTCTGTTTCTGCCCACCCGAAAGGTTCGCGCCCTTAATGGCGACCGGCGCGTCCAGGCCGCCCTGTTCTTCAATAAATTCCAGCGCCTGTGCGCGGCGTGCCGCTTCCAAAAGCTGCTCGTCCGTCAGGTTTCGCCCTAAGCGGATATTCTCGCGTATCGTGTCCTTAAACAGCGTGTCGTTTTGGAACACCACGCCGAACTTCGCGCGTAAATCGGACGTCGCGTAGTCGCGGATATCCACGCCGTCTATTTTCACGGAGCCCTCCGAAACGTCGTAGTAACGCATGAGTAAACGAATAATCGTCGATTTACCCGCGCCTGTCGCGCCGATAATGCCGAGCGTCTCGCCGCGCTTTAACGCAAAATCGATGTTCCGCACCGCAAAGCTGCCGCGCGCATAGCGGAACGTCACGTGGTCAAACTCCACATGCGGCGCGTCCTTCGGCAAAAAACTGAAGTGCGGCTCAGTCTCGAAAAGCTCCACCGGCGTGTCCAGCACTTCCAATACACGCGCAGAGGAAGCCGATGCGCGTGAAAGCATCATGAAAATGCGGTTAATCGCCATTAAAGCGTTCAAAACGATGGTGTATAAATTCATAAACGCGATGATCTTGCCGATCTCGGAGGTGCCGTTGTTCACGCGCACCGCGCCCACCGTGATGACCGCCACAATGCCGAGGTTCAGCAAAAGGCTCATCACCGGGTTGATGAGCGCCATGGTACTCTCTGCCGTGCGTTCCTTTTCGGTGAGGTCGTCGTTCACCTTCTTAAACCGCGCACGCTCATAGTCCGATTTGGAAAGCGCCTTGATGACGCGCACGCCCACGGCGTTTTCACGCACCACGCGCAGCATGGAATCGGAAGCCTTCTGCACGATCTTAAAAAGCTTCGCACCTTTTCGCGAGACGTAAAACACAATTACGCCCACAATGGGCAAGGACGCCACCATAATGAGCGTCAGCATCGGATCCATCGTCAAGGATACGATGATGCCGCCAAAAAGCAGCAGCGGCGCACGGATGCCGATGCGCTGAATCATGCCAATTGTCTGGTGCAAAACGTATGTATCGCTCGTCATACGCGAAATAAGCGACGGAATTGTAAACGCATCGACCCTGCTTTCCGAAAGATACGAGATCTTTTGGAACAGGTCGTGCCGGATCTGCCGCGTGCAGTCGCGCGCCACAGCGGACGCCATGCGGTTCGCCGTGATGTTGCCGCCCCACGCAATAAGCGAGCACACGATCATCAATCCGCCCCACAGACATACCGGGCGAATTTCTTTCAGCGGAATCAGATCGTCAATGATATACGACAAAATCCACGGAATCGCGAGCTCCACAAGCGTGCCGACCGCCTTAAAGCTAATGCCCACGCCCATACGCGGCAAAAACGGTTTTAAATACACCGCTAGTCTTTTCAAATTACATGCCCTCTTTCCCCTAAGAAGCTCTCAATAGTTGTATTTGCAACTATTATAGCGTATCCCGCACAACTTTTCAATATAATCATGAAATATTTTGGTAAATTTAAGCCTTTGCTTGACAAAAAGCCTTCCCGTGGTATAATAGATAAAATTTGCCGTTTGCGAAAACGAAGGAGGGAATTCCATGATCCACACAGATTTTGACCCGGAGAAAACAGCCGTCATTGAGCCGAGCGAATTCTATCACCCGATGGAAAATATGCCGGAGGCACTCATCGGCGTGTTCTCCCGCCCGCTTACGGAGAAATACGCGGCGGAATTTCACGGCGAAGTCATCATGCAATATCAGGACTGCAACGGTGGAGAACCGGTCTATCGCTGCACTGCGCCGGACGGCACCGCGTTTGCGCTGATGTGCATGCGCGTCGGCGCGCCGTCTGCCTGCGGCATCATGGAAGAGATGATCCCCCACGGCGTGAAAAAGTTTTTGATGCTCGGCTCCTGCGGCGCACTCGATCACGCCATCACCGCCGGGCACATTCTGGTGCCTTACGCCGCCGTGCGTGATGAGGGCACAAGCTACCACTACGCCCCGCCCGCCGAGGAAGCCGTACTCGAGCCTGCCTGTGTAGATGCCGTCTGCCAAGCGCTCGAAGACATGGACGTCCCCTATGCCCGCGTGAAAACGTGGACGACCGATGCGTTTTTTCGCGAGACGCGCGGCAAGGTTGAAAAGCGTTTAAAGCAAGGCTGCTCCGTCGTCGAGATGGAATGTGCCGCCATGGCCACCGTCGCGGCGTTCCGAAACGTCAAATTCGCCCAGTTCATGTGGGCGGCAGATTCCCTTTCCGGCGAAAAATGGGACGCCCGCAACTTAAATAAGCTCGGCACGGATGCCGGCGAGATCTACATGGAAGCCGCCATCCGCACCTTAGAGCACCTGTAAACATACAAAAAAGTTAAGAAAACCTGAATTCTCCCTGCACAGACTGGAAATGTGCGGGGAGTTGTATTATACTATATAAAATGGGTTTTATGGGAAAGTCGCAAGTCCGTTCCGCAGAGTCGGAATTTCAGTACGATCGAGTCAAGAAAGGAACATGAATATGAACGTAAAACATGAAGAATTGACCGTCCGCGCCTTATATGATCTCAGCTACACCGCGGCGCGCCCGCTGCTTGAAGCCTACACCTACCCGTGGGAGGCGCTGCCGAAGATCGGCGAGTTCATTAAAGCGCTCGGCAAAACACTTTCGCCCGAAGAATACGACCAGCGCGGCGAAGACGTGTGGGTCGCGAAAAGCGCCAAGCTTTACCCGAACGTCTACATTGCAGGCCCCACTATCATCGGGCCGGAGACCGAGGTGCGCCCCGGCGCATTTATCCGCGGCAACGCGCTCATCGGCGCAGGCTGCGTCGTCGGCAATTCCACCGAGGTGAAAAACGCCATCCTGTTTGACGGCGCGCAGGCCCCGCACTATAACTACATCGGCGATTCCGTCATGGGCCATAAGGCCCACACCGGCGCAGGCGCCGTCACGTCGAACTTAAAGCAGGATCACTCGAACGTCACCGTCTTAAAGGACGGCGAACGCGTAGAGACCGGCATGCGCAAATTTGGCGCCATGCTGGGCGACCACGCCGAAATCGGCTGCGGCAGCGTTTTGAATCCCGGCACGGTCGTCGGCAAAAACGCACGCGTCTATCCGCTTTCCATGGTGCGCGGCTTCGTACCCGCGAACCACATCTATAAAAAGGCCGGTGAGGTCGCCGAAATTCACGACTGATCTTCGCCGTAAAGAAAAGAGGTCTTTATGGAGTTTTTAAAGCAACTCATTACGCGCATACTCGGCTCCGGGCTGCTTTCCACCGCCCTTGTGCTCGTGCGTGCCGTCACCGTCCTGATGGTTTTGTACGTTATCTGGCGCTGCTATACCTCGTTTAAAAAGGGACAGCGCCGCAAAGACCCGGTCGTCATGCTGGAGGATGCCGCCACCGGCGCGCATTTCCCCGTTTTGTACTGGGAGAATTCCATCGGGCGCAGCCGCAGCTGTGATATTCAAATACCCGATAATTCCGTTTCGCGCGACCATGCCGTTTTAATGCGCCGCGAAGAGGGCTGGTTCGTGTGCGATACCGGCTCCCACGCCGGCACACGCGTGCGCAATAAACAGATCACAGAGCCCACGCTCGTGCAGATCGGCGACAAAATCCGCATGGGCTCCACCACGCTCACGCTGCGTAACGCGTCCGACGTGCCGCAGAAAAAGCGCAGCATGTTCACCGGCTTTTCCAAAGAGGCGGCGTCCCCCTTTAAGCTGATGCTCGTCGTCACGCTCGTTCAGATGTCGCTCACCTTGCAGCTGATGATCGGCACAGGCGAATTCCGCCTCTACCCCGCCGCACCGTTCGTGATTCTGTTCACGGCAAGCTGGGTGCTGTACTTTTTCTCCCGCCGCATCTTAAAGCGCGTCAGCTTTGAGATTGAAACCGTTGGACTGCTCCTCAGCAGCATCGGCATCCTGCTCCTCAGCGGTGAGGGGCTCGACACCGTTAAAATGCAGATTGCCGCGTTCGGCATCGGCATTGTGCTTTTCTGCTTCCTTGTTTGGTTCATGAGCGACCTCGAGCGCGTCATGAAGCTGCGGCTCTACATCGCCATCGGCGCCATTTTGCTGTTTGTTGCAAACCTTGTGCTCGGCAAAGACGTCAACGGCTCCCGCAACTGGATCTTCATCGGGCCGTTCAGCTTCCAGCCCTCGGAGTTCATCAAAATCGCATTCGTGTTCGTCGGCGCGTCTACGCTCGACCATTTGCAGACGAAAAAGAACATCACGGAGTTCATCGTGTTCGCCGCCATTTGCCTCGCATTCCTGTTCCTCATGCGCGATTTCGGCACGGCGCTCATCTTCTTCGCCTGCTTCCTCATCATCGCGTTCATGCGCTCCGGCAGTTTCCGCACCATTTTCCTCATCCTCGCGGCAGCGTGCTTCGGCGTGTTCCTCATTTTGCAGTTTAAACCCTACGTTGCCCAGCGCTTCTCGGGCTGGATGCACGTGTGGGAGCACGCACAGGACAGCCTCGGCTACCAGCAGGTGCGCACCATGACGTATATCGCAAGCGGCGGCCTCTTCGGTCTCGGGCTCGGCAACGGCATCTTAAAATATGTCGCCGCCGGCGACAGCGACCTCGTGTTCGGTATGCTGTGCGAGGAGCAAGGGCTTTTAATGGGCATGGCCGTGCTGTTCGCACTCGTCCTCTTTATCCTCTACGCCCGCAGCGATGTCACACGCAGTCGCTCCACGTTCTACGCCATCGCGGCGTGCGCCGTCTCGGGCATGCTGCTCTTTCAGGCCGCGCTCAATGTCTTCGGCCCCACGGATGTTCTGCCGCTCACCGGCGTCACGCTGCCGTTCATCAGCGCAGGCGGCTCCAGTATGATCTCTGTCTGGGGGCTTCTGGCATTCCTCAAAGCGTCCGATGAACGCACCTACGCCGCCCGCCGTGCGGGAAGACACCCGAAAGGCGAGGCCGACGAAGACACGATTTCCTTCACCCCGCCGCGCTACTCCCCGAATGACCCGCCCACGCCGCGGCCCCGCGTGAATACCCGCGCCGAAAACACGGCCCCGCGTTCCCGCGGCGCATACCGCGTCCATATTTCCGAAGAAAACCTCTCCCCGGGTCAGTCCCGCACACGCAGAAAGGATGGTGACCGCCGATGAAAACGACCGGCTTTCGCTCTTTTGTCCTTTACATTTTGCTGTTCGCCTTCTGCAGCGGCTTCGTCTGGTTCCTCATCAACCTCGCGTTAAACGGCTCCACATGGGCCACGCAGCCGTATAACGGTCACATTTACGGCGATGACACCGCCGTTTCCGCCGGTACCATCACAGACCGCAGCGGCATGGTGCTCGCCAAAACGGAGGACGGCTCCCGCGTTTATGCCGAAAGTGAAGACATTCGCCGCGCACTGCTCCACACCGTGGGCGATTCCAGCGGCTACATCGGCACCGCCGTGCAGGCCGTGCACCGCTCGCAGCTCGTGGGCTATAATCCCATCACGGGCCTTGCGCGCACCGTGCTTTCGGACCTCGGCAACAACCTTGTTTTAACGGTAGATGCCAACGCCAGCGCCGCCGCGTACAACGCCTTCAACGGCCGCAACGGCTCCGCGTTTGTCTATAACTATAAGACCGGCGAGGTACTCGTCAAGGTCAGCGCTCCCACATACGACCCCATGAACGTCCCGGAGGACCTCAACGACAACGAAGAATACAACGGCGTTTTCCTCGACCACACGCTTTCCTCCACCTACACGCCGGGCTCCATCTTTAAGCTCGTCACAGCGGCTGCCGCCCTGGGGGACCTGCCCCATTGGGACACCCCCTGGTGGAGC
>OGQT01000289.1_pt1 | contig 48141 bp, 48 predicted proteins | sample 1553261 | NCBI WGS metagenome assembly OGQT01 (sample SAMEA2579992, study PRJEB22360) | human gut metagenome | biome: human gut; feature: human-associated habitat; material: faeces | place: Denmark | collected 2008/2010
TATCTTACTGTTTTTTTATTCTCAGTATATTTTTTATATAAAGATTTTTCACTTAATATTATAATAGTAATTAGTTTTTTAATTTATAAAGTTAGAGCAGAGTTTAGGCAAAAAGATTATATGATGGATCGCTTTTTACTGGAAAGATATTTATATAATTTTCATTTTAAAAGAAGAAAAAATATTTCAAATGTAGATGATTTTATGAGAAATTGTAATCATTTAGTAAAGAAAAATGGTAAATATTATACTGAAAAAGCTATTTTATCAAAGAAATTTAAGAATAAGTGTTGACTTTTAAAATTGTGCTATGCTATAATCTTATTACTGACTGAGTTATTGGTTAGTTAGAGATGGGGCATTAGCTCAGCTGGGAGAGCGTCACGTTTGCACCGTGAAGGTCAGCGGTTCGATCCCGCTATGCTCCACCATTTTGAATTTAACGTTGAGAAATCGACGTTTTTATTTTATCTGCCGATTTAGTTTAGTGGTAAAACAGATCCTTGGTAAGGATCAGAGACAAGTTCAATTCTCGTAATCGGCACCAGATTGATATTAAACTCGAACTTTTCGAGTGAAAATTTAAAACGGCTTGTTAAAAAGTCGTTTTTATGTTATCATGAATATGTCAAGGAAACTTGCATAAAATAAAAAGGATATATTTGATTATGGTTGATCAAATGCAATCCTTTATGGATACAGCATCTGAAATCACATAGTTGTGAAATCAGATGCTTTTGCTATTTTAGGAGTAAAATAATTACAACTAAGAATAGGAGTAATATTATAATAAATAGAGAAAATTCTCTTTTTGTCATAAATATCACCACCTTTCTTGCTATAAGTGAAGAATTTGTTATAGATAAAGGTTTCTATAATCAACAAATAAACTTAGTGTATCAAGGAATGTTAAATGAACCAATCGAAAAATTTAAATTCAAAGGCCTAGAAGGGGATTGGATTAATTTTGAATGGATTGACATTTCTAATATAGATAATTATGAAATTTATCCAAATGGAATAAAGGAAGCAATAAAAAATACAAATAAAATATATCATTATATTGAAAATTTAACCAAATAAAATAGTTGTTTCACTTCTTTTCTTAGGGCACCACTAGAGAATCTGTTCAAACTTTAAATACATTTTCAGTCTGAAATATGACTGATTTTTTGTGCGATAAATTTTCACTAGTAATTTTGATGTTAGTGTCAAAATTACTATGGGGTTAAATATTTTGTCAGAGATAAATATATAAATAGATAAAAAATTCACTAAGAGATAAATTTCTCACAGAAATATTCTAATTGTATGATACAATTAAGTTAGAAAACATTTAATTCTGATTAATTCACAAATAAGTATATTCGTGAAAAACAATAAATATTTAATACTTTAAATAAATAAGTGTTTATAAAATTGTGTTGTAATATATTTAGAAAAAAATTATAAATTAGTGAGGTGATATTTTGTGATTATTAGAAATAAACTTGAAAGCATTGATAAAATAAACGAACTTAAATTAAATAAATTTCCAGAACAATTATTTAGATTAAATGAGGAAGATAAAGTTAAACAATTTCTAGAAGATTATCCAGCACAATATTACGCAATAAGAGATAAATCTAAGGCTGGAGGAGTTTTTAAATTAAAAGTAGATTATAATAAGGTTCTAGAGGAAATTAAAGATTATAATTTATTCACTATTAATGTGAGTTCTGCTAATTATGTTGATAATCAATTATTAGTTGGAGAAATTGAATTTTTATCAAATAATGAAGTATATGCTATATTGTCTATTGATCCAACTGCTTCTGTAAGAGATGCACTAAGTAACCCAACATATAATATAAAGACCGACATATTTGATAAACAAATAAATAGAATTCCGCATTTTGATGTTATTTATCAATATGTTACGAGTCACAACTTACAAGATGTAATAGTGGAATTTGCATTGTTTGATAAAAATGTTGGGATAAAAAAGGAAAAAATAATTGTTTATGAATTAAGAACACACTATTAATGATAAGAGTTGTAGATATCTACAGCAATCGCACCAGCGATGAATTTGTTCTAACCTATAGAACTTTAAGTACATTTTTAACCTGAATATGACTGCTTTTTTTGTAATGAAATATCCACTGGTAATATGAGCGCTTGTGTCAAAATATCTAAAATGTTAAATATCTTGTTATGACAGAATATCGATATAATTGCATTTATTTGTTATAATATTTTTACTTTTAAGGGGAGTTACTATGACAGTAGAATTTAAAAATAATGATTGTTTCAACAAAGTAAAAGACATCTTAATTAGAGATGAAAATAAATTACTAAAAATATTTTATGGTTCAAATTTTGATTTATATATAGATATCTTTGGAGACCATAATATTGATGAAAATGGGAATTACAGTGCCACCTTTTCTATAAATCAAAGTCAAGAAATTTATCAGTATTTTGAAATTCTTATAGATAATATAATTAAATGTAAAGTATTTGATGTAAGTGAAATTGAATCAGAAATATACGATACTAAAGAACAAACAAATGAATTATTGAAAAATAACAATATTTATAATAGATTAGTACAGGATTCTGCAATTGTTTGGTATAGCGATAATATATATGATGAAAAAGCTAACAAATTAAAAATAAAAAAGAAAGATGATGAAATAATATTAACCTTTACTGATAATCCTGATGATTCTACATTTGGTTTTGGTATAAGAATATGTAATTCAGGATCAAAATACGCCCCATTTAATTTATGTTTTATGAATTTATTTAACCAACTTCAAGTATTAAATAAAAAAGATGAACAAAAAAAATTGGTTCTAAAATAATTGTAGATGGTTACAACATTTGTACCAGATTAATGTTTATTCAAATCACTTAATATAGTTTGTTTTTTGTAATTACTATCGTAATAATAATGATAAAGATATTGATAGCTTTAGATAAAAAATATAAATTTATGGAACTAACAACATTAGTAATTATTATACATTGTTAGAATAAAAAGACGACAGGTTATTTTTTAAAATAACTTTGATATCAGTTTTATAGCAATATAGAAAACTTAAACTATCTGTTCTATCTATGTTTTCAGGAATATGCAATTGTGATATAATGTATATGTTAATTATGACATAAATTATTTTTTTCAAAGAAATGTGAAAATATTTTAGGAGGGTTTTATATGAAAGAAGAGGAATTGTTAAAGATAAGAGAAAGGTATACTGAATTAGTAAATCTAAAAGAAGAAGTAACAAAAATAAAAGAGAATATGGAAGAATTAAAAAAAGTTCCTGAAGTTCAAAAGTATATAGAATTATATGATAAATTAAATTCATGGGTTTATTATGATGTAAAACATGCAGATTATAAGCATTTAGCAGAATCGTTGGCACGTTCTAAAGGAGTTACTCCTACGACTAATATTTATTGTTATATAGGAACATATCAGTATGATGAAAATATGGATCCTGATAAAATAGGAGATTTTTCTGAAGACATGGATTTTGTATCTTTTACTAATATAGAAACTTTCAAAAGTTCAATAAAAGTAAAACCAGAAGATCTACAAGAATTTGTTAAAGAAAATATAATTGTTTCTCCAACTGAATTGTGCCAAGATGGTGCAATGCTTTATTATATGGTACAAAATGAGTATTTTGAAACATGTGTAAAAGAAGGACAAGATAAAGCAATTGAAAAATGTAAAAAGTATGCTAGAGAAGGGTTTGTTTATAAGAAATTTTAATTTAAATTATAGTAAATATCATAATTTAATATTGAAATATATGTATAAGAAATTATTAACTATTTTTATTGGAGTTTTGATATGAAAAATGAAGAATTAATAAAACTTAGAGAAAATTATAATGAATTAATGAATGAGAGAAATAAAATACTTGCATTGAAATCAAAAATAGAAGAATTAGAAAATAATCCTGTAGTAAAAGAGTATTTAGATACTATTTCAGAATATGAAAAGAATAAAGCTAAGCATATTGATCCTATAGAACAGGAGGAAGATTCCTATTTTGTAAGAGTGGCAGTCAGTAGGACAGATATTACACCAAGAGATGATTATTATGTTTATATGGGAACTTATAAATATACTAATGAAATAGATATAATTCATGCTGCACATGATATAAGAGTAAATAGAGATGATAAAGATGCTGATTATGTAGTCTATTCTAATTTAGAGGCTAAAAGTCATAGCTTTGATGGAACTGTTGAAATTCCTTACTCTAAAGTTGATGAATTTGAATCTACTCATAAAATAATAGTTCCTAAAAATGTAGTCAGTAGAGATTCTTATTTTTACAATCTACAAGAAGAATATTATGAAACTGCTATTTTAGAGTCGGAGGATAAGGCAATAGAAAAAGTTAACAGATTAGTAAGAAAATATAAATAAATGTTATATATGATTGGGTGATGAGTATGTTTGAGATAAGAGTTGAAAATAAACTATTATATCCAGTTAGTTCTTTGTCGCATGCTAATATTGATCATACATTAGATGAATGGATAAGATTTTTATCCTATGTTAGTCCTGATGATGAGAGTTTTTTGAATAAATTAAATGGTAAGTCATTAGAACAACTAACTACAGATGAAATAAAAAAATATCTCAAAATTAAAGAACAAAAAATAATGGCTGGTTTGTTTATTAAGTATAAGAATAAAGAGTGTACGAGAAAAGAACATGATAGCGTATATAAATATATGAAAAATTCTTTGGAAGACTTTATGAAGAGTAAATTAACTGAAAATGAATTGAATGAATCATGTAAAACTTTAGCTGTCTTTAGAGAAAAAGAAATATTAGAGTTAGAAGATTATATAAAAGATAAAATGAGTAATTATAATAGTTTAACACTTGTTGATGCATATATTTTATACGAAGTTAGGGAAATTAGATATAATAAAAAGACTGATGAGATAAATAATAAAATTAGAAATGATCAAATTGAGAGACAAATAAATTTAAAAAAGAACTTAGTTAAGAGTTATGGACCAAGAAGAAAGTAGGAAATTATATGGTAAAAAACGTCATTTTTGATATAGGAAATGTAATTTTGAATTTTGATTTAGATTATATTTTACCGAAATTTACAAAAAATAGTGATGAACAAGATTTTATAGTAGATAATATCATTAATTCTCCAGAGTGGCTTGGATATTCATTGATTGATACTGGATATATTACAAAAGAAAACGCTATTGCAATTGTACAAGATAGAACAAATCATAAAAATGATAATTTGATAGAATCATTTTGGAATAATTATAATAACTATTCATTGGTTGATAATAGAGTTATAGAATTAATAAAGAATTTAAAATTACAAGGATATAGAATATACCTATTATCTAATATTAACGAACATACTTTTATTAATGTAGAAAAAAGTGGGTTATTTGATATAGTTGATGGATATGTTTTATCATATAAAGAACATCAAGTAAAACCATATGTTGCTATATACGAAACTTTATTAAATAGATATGAGTTGATGGCTAGTGAATGTTTATTTATTGATGATAATGAAAAAAATATTAAAACTGCTCAAGAATTGGGCTTTATTACACGTAAAGTATTATCAGATAATTATGAAAGCGTTTTAGAATCTATTAGTGAGTTTTTATAGGGGTTATTTAAAATGAAGAAAAAATTAGAAATAGACGAGTATGTTTTTTCTTATAAAAAAGAAGATTTAGAAAATGCAATATTAGAGTATGATTTTGATACTATTACTTTAGTATCATATAAAAATGGAGTGAAGTTTGAGAAACATAAACCATTAATAAATTTTAATATTACAGCAAGTAGTAATAACAGAAAATATAGTTTTTCTTTTAGTTTGTTTGGTGATTTGGTAACTTTAAATAAATTTTCTAATGTAGTTAAAATTAACGATTATATAGTTTTTGGTGAAGTGTTTTTCTTTGATAATGGTACATGCATAGTTCTTGATGATGATTTAAAAGATAATATATATAAATATACTCCTAGTTTCTTTATAGAAAAAATAGATAATAATAAATTTGTATTTAAAATTCAATATGAAGATATATTTATTTGGTTTTTAAGTGACTTTACATAGGTTTTTGTCACTTTTTTTATTTGTTTTCATATATATAACTAGAGGTGTAAAATAATGAACCAAAGTACATATACAGTGCAATCTGGAGATACTTTATATGGTATTTCTAGGCAACATAATACTAGTGCTCAAAGAATTAGAGAACTTAATAAGTTGACTAGTGATAATTTAGTACCTGGACAAGTTTTAATTGTTTCTAATAATGATGCTACTAATCCATCAGAGTGTGTTATCTACACAGTAGAAGCTGGAGATAGTTTATATGAAATAGCAAAGAAGTATGATACTACTGCAGATTTAATAAAAGAATATAATGGACTTGCAAGTAATGATTTGAGTATTGGTCAAAAATTAAGAATTCCTTGTTATATTGAAGATAATGATAATTCTGATTTACCAGAATACGTTAATTATACAGTTGAAGCTGGAGATAATTTATATGATATAGCAGAAAAATTTGGTACTACTGTTGATAAGATAAAAAAAGATAATGATTTGAAGAGTAATACATTAACAGTTGGTACAGTGTTAATTATAGATGATAAGAAAAAAATATCATCAATTGAGGAATGTTACGGACTAGATTTTGATGTTCCATTATCATCTACTTATGTAGTTCAAAGTGGCGATAGCTTATATAGTATAGCAAAGAAGTTTGGAACGACGGTTGATAAAATTAAACAATTAAATAATCTAAATAATAATATTCTATCAGTAGGACAAGAGATTGTTATACCATCAGTAGCCTTAAGCGAAGTTACTATCTATAAGGTTCAGAGTGGAGATAATTTATATGATCTTGCGAAAAAATTTGGTACAAGTGTTAGTGAATTAAAAGATTTAAATAATCTTAAGAGTGATTCTTTATCAATTAATCAAGAATTAAAGGTTCCAGCTGTTAATATTGGGGAAACTACATACACAGTCAAAAGTGGAGACAGTTTGTATAGCGTAGCTAAAAAATTTAATACAAGTGTTGATTCATTAAAAAAGAAAAATGGACTAGGTAGTACTATGTTAAGTATTGGTCAAGTTTTAAAGATATAGGGGGTTAATTATGAATGAAGTTTTCTTTACAAGGGAGAAGTTTCCAGAATTTTCTTTAGAAAATAGTGGTTCTGGTATTTTAAAAGTACAAGCTGTCGCTACTAATCAAGCTTTTCCTTTACAGGGGGTTGAAATAGAAGTATCAAAGAATATTAATGGAGAAAAAGTAATTTTTTTCCAAGGGGTTACGGATAGCAGTGGTATTATTGATCAAATAGTTTTACCTGCTAAAGTTCCTAAAAAAGTGGTAGAACAAGCGAGTGATGTTATTTTTACAATGTATACTGTAACAGCTAAATATCCATATTCTAATTTAAAAAGAGTATATGAGGTTGGAATATTTGATAATATAAAGGTAATTCAACCCATTAAGTTTTCAGCAATGAATATAATAGAGGGTGGAATGGAAAATGAATAATGTTATAAATTATCCGACTATCCCAACAGAAATCGTAGTGCATTTGGGAGCACCTGATGAAGCTGCTAAAAATATTAGTATTCCATTTATTGACTATATAAAAAATGTGGCATCTAGTGAGATTTATCCAACATGGCCTGATGCTGCGATTGAGGCTAACATTCTAGCACAAATATCATTTGCTTTAAATAGAATTTATAATGAATGGTATCCAAGTAGAGGGTATAGTTTTGATATAACATCATTACCTGCTTATGATCAATCGTATATAGAAGATAGGCAAGTGTTTGATGCTGTTTCTAGAAAAGTTGATGATTTATTTAATAATTATGCATATAGAAGAGGACAAATTCAACCGTTAAATGCAATATATTGTGATGGGAAAAGTACTGCTTGTGAAGGATTATCACAATGGGGGACTGTAAGTCTAGCTAATCAGAATAAAACACCATTAGAGATACTAAGACATTATTATGGTGATGATATTGAAATATTTGAAAATGCTCCGACAGGGGAATTAATAGGCGTTTATCCAGGTTATCCAATAGAACTTGGTAATGCAGGTGATAAAGTTCGAGTTATTCAAAGAGAATTAAATAGGATTTCTAACAATTATCCAGCTATACCAAAAATACCAAAAATAAACGGAGTTTTTGGTACTTATACAGAAGATAGTGTAAAAAAATTTCAAGAAATATTCAATTTGAAAGTAACTGGTATAGTTGATTACGCAACTTGGTATAAAATAAAATATGTTTATAACGCTGTTAAGAGAGTTAATGATATATATTCAGAAGGAATTTTAGAGGAAGAGGAAATATTTGATTATGGTAATTCTTTAAAGTATTCTGATGTCGGTTTAGGAGTAGAGGTACTTCATTATGTTTTAAGAGCAATAGCTTATTTTGATCCTGACTTACCAACTTTAAAACTTAATAGTGTTTATAATGATAATACAAAAACAATGGTTATTAATTTTCAAAACAAATATGCACTTCCTGCAACAGGTGAAGTTGATGCAACTACTTGGAATAAAATAGTTGAGGTGTATGAAGGTATAATAAAAAATCTTCCTTCTAAATATGCAAAGTATGAAGACGAATTTTTTCAAGGTAGATTACTTGCTTTAGGAATGGAGGGGGAAGATGTTAGAATTATTCAAAAATTTTTATTAAAAATCTGTCAAAAATTCAAAAATATTCCTGGAGTAAGAGTTAGTGGTATATTTGATGATATTATGGAACGTTCTGTAAAAAAACTACAATCAATTTTTGATGAAGAAGTGACAGGAGTAATAGATCCAGTTACTTGGTATAATATAGTTGAATACTCTAAAAAGGATTCAATATAGTCTAACTAAATAATCTGATATTTATATAATTCATATATTATACTAAATAGTAGGAATGATTTTATTCGATTATTACTATTCTTCTTGATTCATTCATTTCACTATTATGAGAAAACATTTTAGTTGTTTTCTTTTATTTTTTTTATAAAATTACACATACTAATAGTGGTGATTTTATGAAGAAAAAAATAATTTTTTCATTATCAATAATTATTATTTCTATTTCTAGTATTTTATTTATTAAGTATGGGAAAATGTTTAGTATTAGAAAATATTATGGGAAGAGTGTAGTGGTAACAAGAGATTCAAAACTTTATTCATCATCTTTTAAAGAAGTTGGTAATGTTTCTAAGGGCGTTTTTTTGAATTTAGATAAGTTAAGTAATTCTTTATACTTTAAAATTAAGGGTACTGATTATTATATATATTATGAAAATGTGAAAAGAGAGGAAAAGGCGGAAGCTTATTTAAAAGACTATTTACCGTTTGATAAGAATATAAAGACTAATAAAAATGTAGTTTTAAAGAAGGAAGGAAAAGATGCTTTAAAAATAGATAATGGTGTTAGTTTACCAATAAAATATGTTGGTACTGATTATTATTATGTTTCTTTTTTAGGAGATGAGTATCAGGTTAATAAAAATGATGGTGTTATAGAGGATAGTAAAAATACTAATGAAGAGGAGGCATCTTTTATTAGTGTTTTATATTTTAATAATGCCTCATCTTCTAAAATTAAAGAAGTACTTTCTTATCTAAAGGATAATAAATATGAGTCTATTAGTTTAGATGAATTTAAAGGGTGGTTAGAGGGAAGTATTAGATTGAAGAAAAAGACAGTATTACTTACTACTTCTGAAAATATAGATAATAACTTATTAAAAAAATATAAATTTAATATTGAGAATGTATCAAATAACTCTGTATTTACTTTTATTGATTCTAATATAAAGACTACTAAAGATACTAATATTGATTCTATAAATAGATATGTAGTATCTGATTATACTTCATTAGATATGATAGAGAAAATGATAAATGGTGTTAATATAAATGAAAGTAATAATCAATCAGTTGCGGTTTTAAATTATCATTTCTTTTATGATTCTAATAGTGAAGTATGTAATGAATCTATATGCTTAGATAGTAAAAAGTTTGAGCAACATTTAACATATTTAAAGGAGAATGGTTATAAAGCTTTAACTATGAATGAATTTATAGGGTGGAAAAATGATAAAACTGATATTCCTGAAAAATCAGTTTTGATTACTATTGATGATGGTGCTATGGGAACTGGTAAGCTTAATGGTAATAAGTTAATACCACTACTTGAAAAATATAAGATGCATGCAACTTTATTTTTGATTACAGCATGGTGGAATAAGGAAGATTACAAATCTGATTACTTGGAAGTTGAAAGTCATGGTGATGATTTGCATATAGTTGGTGAATGTGGTAAAAATAAAATTTATTGTTTAAGTGGAGAAGATATTTTTAATGATTTAAATACGTCTATAAATAAATTAGGTACAAAAAAAGCGTTTTGTTATCCATTTTACTCCTATAGTGATAGTGCAATAGAACAGATAAAAAAAGCAGGATTTTCTGTAGCATTCGTAGGAGGTAATAGAAAAGCAATAAGAGAAGATGATTCATATTTAATTCCTCGTTATCCTATTCAAAAAGATATATCTATGGAAGAATTTATAAAAATAATTTCATAAAAGTGTATAATTGTGTAAAGTTATGACAATTGACATAGTCACTTTTTAAAATTTATTATATAATACTAAAACGAGGTGGAGGTGATAGGAAATGTATTGTAAAAAATGTGGAGTATTAAATGAAGATGATGCACTATTTTGTAAAAAGTGTGGAACTAGTCTTGTTTTAGAATATGAAGATGATGATTACCAAAATTTAGAGAAGAATAAATCAAAAAATAAAAAGGCAAAAGCAAGTAAAGCAAAGACTAAAACAAAAGTGAAAAATAAAGTGAAGAAAGTAAAACAGAAGAGTAATAGGCAAAATAACAAACGTGGTAATAACAATGTTGTAGTAGAAAGAAAAATGGGATTATTTTCTAAGATAGTTATGTTTTTACTAGTTTTATTAGTAATAGCTTTGATGGTTGTATGTGGTGGATTAGGTTACAAAATATATAGTGATGCTAATATAGAAGTTCCTAATGTTATTAGTATGTCTTATGATGAAGCATATAATACTCTTAGGGGACATGAACTAAATGTAGAAAAAGTTGATAAAAAAGTTACTGATTCAACTCAAGTTGGTGTTGTCTTAGATCAAAATAAAAAGGCAAATAAAAAGGTTAGTAAGAATACAATTATAAAAGTTTATGTTGGGGTTTTAGATGATACAGAAGTAGTAATGATTAATGTTGTTGGTATGAATATTGATAAAGCTAAAAATTCTTTGAATCACAAAAATATTTCATATAAGATTTCCTATCAAGATGTTTCAGAAGGAGAAAATAATGTTGTTTTAAAACAATCAATTTCTTCAAATACTAAAGTAAAAAAGGGACAAGTAGTATCGTTAGTTGTTAGTAAGTTAAATAAAAGTACAAATGATACTATAGATACTGATAAGAAAAGTGATGACTTAAATAATGAAGATGATGATTCTGACTCAAATGATATAGAAAATAATGATTAGACAACAAGGAGGAATGATATAATGGAGAGAAGAACATTTGATAAGATAGTAGAAGAAAAGGTGGAAAATGCAGAGTACGTAGTTGAATCAGCTAAAGAGTATAATGTTGTTATTCCTGGACTTTCAGAAATGGAAGCGGTTTTGAAAAATCCAGTTGAAGCAGTGAAGGAGGAGGTTGTTGATCTTGCTAACTTGGCTGCATCTGTACATGAAATTGGTCTTCCAACGGAGGATCCAGCAGTAGAGAGGTTTGCTAAAGAAAAATTAGGAATGCAACCTTCTGAATTTGGAGAAATTATAAATGATTCAAATTCTGGAGAAGAAGTTCAAGTTAGAATTTTAGAAGCTATGGAAACTCCACAGGAAATTATAGAAGAAGTGACTGGAAAAACTACTGGCAAAGCAAAATGAATTTTAATGTTATGACGAGAAATCGTCTTTTTTTGTTGATGGATTATTGTAATAAAAATTGAATAAATATATTAAAGTAATGCGTTATATTAATACTTATGTTATAATGTAAGAACGAGGTGACTTGTTATGAAAGTACTTCTTTATACAGAAGGATTGAAAGCTATTGGTAAGAGTGGATTAGGTCATGCAATTGAACATCAAAAAAAAGCACTTGCTTTAGCAAATGTTAATTATACATTAGATAATAATGATTCATATGACATACTACACATTAATACATATTTTATTAAATCTTATTTTGTAGTGAAACGTGCAAAAAGACATGGTAAAAAAATAGTTTATCATGCACATTCTACAGAAGAAGACTATATTAATGGATTTATCTTTTCAAGACAGACTGCTAAGTTTTTTAAGTGGTGGTTAGTTAAATGTTATATGCTTGGGGATGTCTTAGTTACTCCTACAGAATATTCTAAGAAATTAATTTCTTCATATAAACATTTAGAAAATAAAAAAATATATAGTATATCTAATGGGATCGAATTGAATTTTTTTGAAAGAAATGAAAAGCTAGGAAAAGAATTTAGAAAGAAGTACGGTTTTACAAAGAAGGATAAAGTAATAGTAGGTATTGGTTTATATATAGAAAGAAAGGGAATTGTTGATTTTGTAGAACTTGCTAAAAGAATGCCTGAATATAAATTTATATGGTTTGGTTATTCTCCGCTAGCTGCTGCAACAAAGAAAGTAAGAGATGCAGTGAGGACAAGGCTTGATAATTTGCAATTCCCTGGTTATGTTGAACAAGATGAAATAAAAGGGGCGTTATCTGGTTGTGATTTATATATATTTCCAACTCTTGAAGAGACTGAAGGTATACCAATAATTGAAGCTTGTGCTTGTAAGACTCCATCTATTATTAGAGATATTCCAATATTTGAAGGTTGGTTAGAAGATGGAAAAAATGTATATAAAGCAAAAGATGTAGATGAGTTTGAATTAAAGATTAAGAAAATTATCGATAAAGAGTTACCTGATTTAACTAAAGAGGGATATAAAATTGCAAAGGCAAGAGATCTAAAAAATGTTGGGAAACAATTAAAAGAAGTCTACAAATCTTTAGAAAACTAAAAAAAGAGAGTGATTTCTCTTTTTTATTTGTACCTATATTTTCTTGGCTTTTCCATAGATATATTAATTAATATTCCTACTATAATCATATATGATAGAAGACTTGAACCACCATAACTAATAAATGGAAGGGTTATACCGGTAATTGGTAATAATCCAACAGTCATTCCAATATTTTGTATTTGTTGAAATACTAGCATGGAAGCTATTCCAATTAATATATATCTATCTGTGTCAGTTATTTTTCTCTGTGCATATAATATTATTTTTGTATCTAAGAATACTAATAATGATATTAATAGGAAACAACCAAATAGTCCAAAGTTAGAAGCAAATACGGCAAATATGAAGTCAGTACCAGCTTCTGGAAAATAGATAGGAGTCTTATTGAATCCATGACCAAACATACCAGCAGATCCGATTGCAGCCATAGCATTTTCTAGTTGTAATCCACTACCACTTGACCAATTAAAAATTCTATCAAATCTGTAATATAAATTACTACCAAACATTTTTATAAATAATTTTTCGTTTAAAAAGTATGTACCAAAAACTATACTAGCAATAACTGCTACTAAAAGGAAGGCTATTAAAAACCATCTTGCTCTAATTCCTGATGCAAACATCATTGATGCATAAATGATTAGGTAAATAATTACACATCCTGTATCTGGTTGTAAGAATGTAAGTACAGATGGAATTAATACTACAATTAATGTTTTTAATATAAATATAAATTCCTCTGTAATTGTAGGAGCATCGTAACTAGCTCTAAAATCGTGAATCATAGTAGCAAGGGTTAACATTAGAAATATTTTCATAAATTCACTTGGTTGAATACTTCCAACTTTAGGAATAACAAACCAACATTTACTACTATTAATTTCTGGAGCAAATAACAAAAGACAGAGTAGTAATATATTTCCTATAATGTACAGAATCCAAGTGTTTTTATATAAGTATTCATTTTTTAATTTTATTAGAATCATTACTAAAATGGCTCCAATTAAATACCACATACCTTGTTTTAGAGCCATGCCGTCTCCATCAGATATGTATGTTTGAGCACTATAAATGGTAACTACTGAGATTAGTGCTAACAAACAAATTGGTATTAAGATTGATAAATTTATCTTTTTTTGTTTAATCATATATCTATTCCTCCTTGTCTATTAGATATTATACCAAAAAAATGCAATTTTTCTCATAAAGATTCATAAAATAGTATAAAGGATGTGATAATATCAAAAAATTACCTAAAATTTATCAAAATTCTATTGATAAAAAGATAGAAAATAATAGATCTGTTTATTATTCTAATGATACTAGAAGAGTTAGTGTTAATATGAGTCAAGATGAAATAAGTGATTTCTTAGATGAACTTTTTAATAGTACAAAATATGTTTTTAATATTCCTGTTATGATCGAAACATCTACTAAAACTTATGAAACAGGAATTATTAGTAGAAGAGGAGGAGTTTTATTAACTCTTGATAGAGATAAGATTCCTATTTCTGAAGTAATTTCTATAAAAAGAAAAAATCCATAAGGATTTTTATTTTTTTATAGTGCTAAGTTTATATCTTGATAGCATTTAATTGCACATACACAATTTAGATTTATTGTAAAAAATTCATTTGTTGCTGTATATTCACCATTATTAAAGTTTAAAACTCTACAGGTGCAGCAGCAATCTTCTAAAGACTCTAATCTAAAGATAGTTGAATTTGATACTGACCATAGTTCTCCATTTGTACAGTTGTAAAATGAAACTGGTCTAGTATTATAACAAGTTATATCTTCTGGGCCTAAGAAAGGTTTATCACATCCTCCTTTGCTACAACCAGAAAAGCTATTTCTTTGCAAGTGAATTATTTTACATATTATATCTCCGATGCAGTTACAATTTTTTTTCTTGTTTTCTTTATCACCACACATAATGATTCTCCTTTCTTAAATTTCTACATAAGTATCATCTAAACATTGTAAAACACAGAAGCAATTTAGATTTATTGTTACATATTCTCCAGTTGATGCATAAACAGTTACATCATCTGAAACAACTGTAGATAATATTCTAAGTTTGGCACAACAGTCATCAACTTCTTCAACTCTGAAAACACTAGATGTTGTTGCAACATTATTTACATAGTAAGTAACTTTAAATAAGCTACCATCTCTATTATATAAAGTTATTGGTCTTGTGTTATAGAAAAATGCTCCACTAGTATTTCCTAAAAATGGTCTATCACAACCTTCATCGATATCCAAACAACCAGATTCTTTTTGAATAATGTCAATTACTTTTAGGATTTTTGCTAAGCAGCAACTTTCATTATTTTCCATACTATTCCTCCTTATCTTTTCTACTATAAGATATTCTTTTATCTTAAAATAGTGTATAGCTTATACCTATATCATATATATGATAATTGTCTTAAAAATATTAATTCTTTGCTTTTTTATAAGAAGTAGGATATAATTAGTTTGGTGATTAGAAAATGCAATATATAATTATAGGAATTGTACTACTTATTGTTTTACTTGCTGTATTGAAAGCTAATAGTAAAGATGCTTCCTTGGATTTTAATAAGTTAGTGGAAGCTTTAGGTGGAAAAGATAATATTATTGATACAGAAATTACTTTGTCTAGGTTTAAAGTTACTTTAAAAGATGTAGATAAAGCGAATAAAGAAGCAATTCAAAAATTAGGTGCTAAAGGTATTGTTGAAATTGATAATCAATTAAAAATTATTTTAGGACCTGAATCTAAGCAATTAAAAAAATATATAGATGAAATTAAATGACAAATTTCGTCTTTTTTTTTTGCTTTTCGACAAAATTCGACAAAATGTGATAAATTTGTAAGATATAATCCTTGGTAAGGAGGGAGATTATGGATCTTTTTGAGGGAACTTTATTAAATTTAATGTGTATTTCATTTCCATTACTTATTTATATTATTTGTACTATTTATATAAAAAACTTGGATAGGAAAATGAATTATATAATTTTGGATATAGCACTTTATTCTTCTGTTTATTTATTAATAAAATTTGGTACTAATGTTTTTATTTATCCGCTTCTTTTATTAAATATACCTTTATTAATAGCGGCACTTAGAAAAAGAATGCATAGTGTTATTATTTTATCAATTTTGCTTGTTTTATATTATCGTAATGCAACTGGAATAGAAATACTTTATTTAGCTTTGGAATATGTTATATATTTTATTGGTTATTTAGTTTATTGTCATGGTAAAGATGGAAAAATAAATGCATTAAGTCTTATTGCTATTTTTTCTACTATAAAAGCGTTTATGATGTCTTTTAAAGTGTTTTATTTTATTCCTGAATCAACTACTGATGTTTATAGTGGTATGATGTTAATATTGCTTACTATGATACTTTTTACTATTTTAGCATTTATGGTTGCTTTTTTATTAGAAAAGGGGGAAGAGGCAATAGATCTTAATAGAGTAGTTTATGAATTAGAAAAGGAGAAGAAGCTTAGAGAATCATTATTTAAGATAACTCATGAAATTAAAAATCCAATTGCAGTATGTAAGGGGTATCTTGATATGATGGATTATAGTGATATTGACAAAGTGGAGAGGTATAATTCAATTATAAAAGATGAGATAAATAGAACATTAATATTGATGGATGACTTTTTGGATTATACTAAGATAAAAGTAGAGAAAGAAGAAGCTGATTTTTATTTATTAATAGAGGATACTTGTGATATTATGAAGCCATTATTTAATGCTAATGATGTTTCTTTAAAACTGGATATTCCTGATGATGAGTTGTATATGGAACTTGATTATAATAGATTAAAGCAAGTATTAGTAAATTTATTAAAAAATTCTATAGAGGCTAAAGATAAGAAAAAGAAGAGTTCTTATATTAGTATTAAGGCTTTTGTAGAGGGTGATGATGTTAATCTTATTATAAAAGATAATGGGGTAGGTATGTCTCAGAAAAGTTTAGATAAAGTTGATGAAATGTTTTATACAACGAAGGAGAAGGGAACTGGTTTAGGTGTTGCTTTATCAAAAGAAATAATTTATCAACATGATGGTTCAATTAGTTATGATTCTGTAAAAGGGAAGTATACAACTGTTACTATTAAATTACCAATCGATGAAGATATTGTTTGATGATAAAAATTGTGATATAGTTTGATTGTGGTGATAGTTTTATGAAAATAGTAGAAAAAGAGACAAAGTTAGATGAATTGTTACAAGATGAAGAAATTACAAAAGAATCTTTAGAAAAAATGATAGAAAAAGAATTAGAAAAACAAGATGACGAAGAAAAATGATTTTAAATGTTAGTGGTAGAACAGATGTAGTAGCATTCTATACTGATTGGTTTATGAATAGGTATAGAGAAGGATTTGTTGATGTTAGAAATCCTTTTAATGAAAAACTTGTTAGTAGAATCTATTTTGAAGATGTTGATGCTATTATGTTTTGTACTAAAAATCCTATACCAATAGTAAAGTGTTTGAAAGAAATAAAAAAGCCAATTCTTTTTCATGTTACTATTACTCCTTATAAAAAGGAAATTGAAAATAATGTAATAGATAAAACTAAGATTATAGAAGCTGTTAAGAAAATATCAAATATTGTAGGAATTGATAATTTATATATTAGATATGATCCTATTTTTATAAATGATTATTATACAGTTTCTTATCATATTAAGGCTTTTGATAAATTATGTAGTTTATTAGAGGGGTATACTAAACATATTATAGTTTCTTTTTTAGATGAGTACAAAAATGTATTGAAAAATAAAAATATAATGAAATATAAAGAATTGACTGATGATGATTATAAAAAAATTGGTATAAGTTTTTCTAGAAGTGCTAAAGGATATGGCATTACTGTTCAAACGTGTATGGAAGAACATGATTTAGTGGAGTATGGTTTCATAAAGGGTGAATGTTTATCTCATGTTTTGGCATATAAATTAACGGGTAAATCTAACTTTAGAAGTTGGAAAGCTCGAGGTTGTAATTGTGTAGAAATGGTTGATATTGGTTTTTATAATACTTGTAATCATTTATGTAGATATTGTTATGCTAATTACTCAGAGGAAGATATAAAAAAGAATATGAAAATGCATGATAAAGATTCAAGTTTATTAATAGGGTATATAAAAGATGATGATATAATTAAAAGAAGACGATAGATTATCTATCGTCTTAGTGTTTTACAAACAGTATCAATTTGCGGTGTTATTTCAGTATGAAAGTTTTCAAATAATTCTATGTTATTAACATATGATTCTATGGCTTTATAACATGTATCTGCTAAAAATTCTTTATTTATTTTACTGTTTTTAGATTTACTTTGCATAAATAAATTTAGAATAATATGATCAAAATCTTTTGAAATAGCTGATCTTTCTTCAAATGTATTTGTGAATGAACTTAGAAAAACAGATGTTCTTTTTTTTATTTTTAATATATTATCTGTATTATAGAATTTAAGTTTTTTATATCCGCTTGGTTTTATAAAGTAACAATTTGTAGGATCTATCACGTAATTTAAATCTTCGTGATTAAATACAACAACAGCATGATTACCTATAATATAATTTCCTAGAAAATTTTTCCATGGACTTGAATTTTCGATAGATTTAACAAATTGATTATCGTTTGGTTTTAGAAAACGATTATCATTGGGTAATTTTTCTTGATTAGTTGAACAACATAGTATTCTTGCTGGTACATCTAAGCTATTAAGAATTCTAGTTAGCATATCACTATTGTTAAGACAAACAGAATGTCCCCTCATGATATCAGCTCCTAAAGCATCAAGTGCATTAAAACGATTATCTTTACTATATTTAATATTATTATCTTTTGAAAAATAACCATTCCATAAAAGATATTGAAATATCAATGAGGCATCAAAGGGATTATCTCTTTTTATATATTTTAATAAGTCTGCTGTTTTAGAAATAATTTCTTTATATGCCTTTAGATAGGCGCTTTCTTCTTCATTATCGTAAAATTTAAGGTTCGGATTATATTTATCTTCATACATTAAAATCGCCTCTCTTTGTATGTGATATAATACCAAAAATTATTATATAAATCAATTGTTTTTAGTAATATGAAAAAAAATTCATTTTAGTGTTGCATTTAACATAAAATTATAGTATATTTAATATGAAATTAATTTCATACGAAAGGAAATAAGTAAAAATGAAAGATTTTATTAAATTTGAAAATGTTACAAAAACATATGAAGTTGGTGATGCAAGTTTTAATGCTTTAGATGGTATATCATTTAGTATACCTAAGGGCGAATTTGTTGTTATTTTAGGACCTAGTGGTGCTGGAAAATCAACACTTTTAAATTTACTTGGCGGAATGGACCAAGCAACAAGCGGAAGTATTGTTATAGATGGAGAAAATATAGAAAAATACAATGCTAATGAAATGAGTGAGTATAGAGCAGAAAATGTAGGATTTATATTTCAGTTTTATAATATCTTACCAACTCTTACAGTTTTAGAGAATGTTGAGATAGTAAAGGATATAGTAAAAAAGCCAAGAAGTGCAAAGAAAATATTAAAAGATGTTGGACTTTCTAAACATTTAACAAAGTTTCCAAATCAATTATCTGGAGGGGAACAACAGAGAGTTTCAATTGCACGTGCAATAGCTAAGAATCCTAAAATATTATTATGTGATGAACCAACTGGTGCACTTGATTCTAAAACAGGTGTAGAAGTTTTGAAGTTATTAAAGAAATGTTGTGATGCTAACAACGGAGAAAACACGGTTGTTATAGTTACTCATAATGCTTTAATTGCAGAAGTAGCTGATCGTGTAATTAGAATTAAAAATGGACAAATTGACAGTGTTGTAGAAAATAAAAAACCTAAAAATATTGATGAGGTAGTGTGGTAATATGTTAAGAAAGAAAATGTTACGTGATATCAAACATAATCTTAGTCAATTTATCACAATTTTCTTAATGGTGTTTATTGGTGTATTAGCATATAGCGGAATTGAAAGTTATATGATGGGTATGCAGTATACAGCAGATAAATTTTACAAAGAAAATAATTTACAAGATTTAAATGTAATAGGTGCCAATTTTACAAAAGAAGATTTGGATAATATTAAGAAGATAGATCATGTAAAAAATGCAGAAAGAAAATTATCAATAACAACAAAAACGGATGGTGATAAAACACTACTTACTAATTTTATTGAATCAAATAAAATATCAAAGTTTTATGTTGTTAAAGGAGAAAAATTTGATGTAGATAAAAAAGGTGTTTGGTTAGATGCTTTTTATGCTGATGCAAATAAAATAAAAATTGGTGATGAAATAACTATTAAGTATGATGGTTATACATTTAAGGAAAAAGTTTTAGGATTTATTAATGTACCTGACCATGTTTATGATGTTAAAGATGAATCACAACTATATCCTGATCATGATGAATTTGGATTTGCTTATCTTTCTTCAAATGAACTTGCTTCATATATAGAAGATAAAGCCATGGATAAGTTAGGTGTTGATAAAGCAACATTAGAAAAAATGAATTTTAATTATAAAGATGAATTAATATTTAACTATGTTATGGTAGATGTTGATAAAAAGAAAAATACATCTTCTGTAAAAGATAATATTGAAAAGAAAGTAGAAAAAGCTAAAGCTATTATTAAAATTGAAGACTCTTCATCTTATAAAACATATCAAGGAGAAATTGATGAAGGTAAGACTTATATTGGGGTATTTTCTGGATTATTTATTTTTATCGCAATGCTTTCAGTTATTACAACAATGACACGTGTTGTTAAAAATCAAAGAGTTCAAATTGGAACATTAAAAGCTTTAGGCTTTAAAGATTATAAAATATTCCTACATTATATGAGTTATGGATTTTATATTTCATTAGTAGCAGCTATTTGTGGAATTATTGTAGGTTACTACGGAATAGGTAAAGTATTTATTGATATGGAAATGAGTTTCTTTGAAATACCAAATGGTTCTCCATCTTTAGAAATTGCATCATTTATCTGTGCTTTAGCTGTAATTTTAGCCGTAGTCTTAGTAAGTTTCTTAGCATGCCGTAAACAATTAAATCAAAATCCTGCTGAAACATTAAGAAAAGATTCTCCAAAAGTTAAAACATCATCAATTAATTTAACTACTAAGAAAATATTTAAAAATTTAAAGTTTTCTAGTAAATGGAACCTTAGAGATATGCTTAGAAATAAAGCTAGAACTATTACAGGAATTGTAGGTATTGTAGGTTGCTGTATGTTAATTGTATGTGCTTTTGGAATGTTAGATAGTCTTAATTATTTTGTAAAATTACAATTCAAAGACTTATATAATTTTGATTATAAATTAACCCTAAAAGAAAATATTTCTAAAGAAGATTTAGATAATTTAAAATCTAAATATGGAAATAGTACATCTAAATCTAATTTAATTGAAATAAAAGATTCTCAAGGGAATAAACAAAGTAATAACGTCTTTATTACAGATGCTTCTGATAAAGTTAGATTTGTTGATAATAAGAAAAATTTTATTAAACTAAAAGATAAAGATGGTGTTTATATAACTTATAAATTAGCTAAAAATGAAGGTTATAAGTTAGGTGATACTATTACATGGCATCTTGTTGGAAATGATAAATATTATAAATCAAAGATTATTGGATTCAATAAAGATCCTCAAAATCAAAATATGACTATTACTAGAAAATATTATGAAAAACTAGGTAATACTTATCAACCGGATTCTTTATATACAAATAAGAATTTAAAAAATACTAAAGAAATTAAAAATGTTGAATTGATTCAAAATCTTGATTCTTTAGAAGAAGGTATGAGTAATATGTTATCTACAATGAAAACTATGATTGTTCTAATTATAGGTATTGCTATTATCTTAGGTGCTGTAATTATCTATAATATGGGAGTCTTATCATATACTGAAAAACAATATCAATTCGCAACATTAAAAGTATTAGGCTTTAAAAACAATCAAATTAGAAAAATCTTTATTAAACAAAATAATATTATTGCCATAATATCTATTATTATTGGTTTACCAGCAGGATATTATTTAACAGATTGGTTATTTAAAACAGCTATTGAAGAAAGTTATGACTTTGGAGCAAATATTAGTATTATGAGTTATATTTATGCTATAGTAGGTACATTCTTAGTTTCTTATATTGTATCTAGAATTTTATCAAGAAAGATTAATTCTATAGATATGGTAACTAGCTTAAAAGGTAACGAATAAATAATTTATTTAGAAAATAGAAAGAGTATGTTAGAATAGTAATGTACTCTTTTAAATTAAGAATTAGGAGATGATCTTATGGGACAGATTAGAGAACCAATTAAGAAAAGTTCAATAGAAAAGAAAAATAAAATTATTGAAAAAGGTTTTGAACTAATGAGTACTAAAGGGTATCATAATGTTACTTGTGTTGATATAGCTAAATATGCTGGAGTATCAACAGGTATAATTTATCAGTACTTTAAAGATAAAAGGGATATATTTATAGAAGGTGTTAAGGATTATTCTAATAAAATTATGTTTCCTATGATTGATATTTTAAAAGAAAATAAATTTGATAAGAGTAACTTGAAAGATGTTATTTCTAGACTAATAGATAGTTTTATAAAGACACATACAATGAGTAAAAATGCTCATGAAGAGTTGATGGCAATGAGTCATTTGGATAGTGAAATAGCTGACATTTTTCATGAGAATGAAATCAGAATGACGGATAAAATATCTACTAAATTAGAAGAAAATGGTATAAGTACAACAAATCAAAAGGAAAAGATTCATATTAGTATTGGTCTTGTTGACAATCTATGTCATGAGGTTGTTTATCATAAACATAGTGAATTGGATTTTCCTAGTATGAAAGAAATTGTTGTTGAGACTATTTTATCTTTACTTTCTTAAATAATTTTTAAGTGCTTAATGGCACTTTTTTTGTTATAATATAAGAATAAGGCTGGTGATAAGAATGTATAAAATAGAAGTTGCTAGGGAAGGTGAGTTAGAAGAGTTTCATAATATAATTATTTCTCGATGCAAATGGTTAGAAGAGAAGAAAGTTAACCAATGGAAAGTAACATCTTATCCAATAAAATATGATATTAATTACTTTAGGAAACATTTAAATAAATTATATATAATAAAAGACGATAAAGATGTATTAGGGGGATTTCTTTTAAAAGATGCTGATGAAAAATATTGGAGTGATAGTACTTTATTTAATGCATATTACATTCATCATTTTGCAACTAAACTTAATACTAATGGATTGGGGAAAAAGTTAATATTATTTGCAATTAATAAAGCAAAAGAAGATAATAAGGAGTATTTAAGATTAGATTGTGTTGCTCATAATAAAAAATTAAATGAATACTATAAAAAATTAGGATTTAAATATAGTGGTGAAAGTTGGAGTGAAAGTTTATGGCAAATAAAGTTATAATTGGTATTGTTGGCAAGCATTATAATAGTGAAAAGCAAAGAACTGATACATATATAAGAGATGAAGTAAAACAAGCTATTTTTGATAATGGAGCAATAGCTATTGGAATATTAGCGTCTAATGAAGAATTGATTTATTGTAGAGACAATTGGAACGAGTTTGGTGATATCTTAAGAAAAGATGATATTATTAATCAAATTAATCTATGTGATGGAATTATTTTACAAGGTGGTGCTACAAATGAAGTATTTGAATTCTTTATAGCTAAATATTGTTATGATAATGATATTCCTTGTTTAGGTATATGTGCAGGACAAAATTGTATTGTTGATGCCTTAGGTGGTACAATTAAACATGTTGAAAAACCTGAGTGTCATAATAGAAGAAAAGAGCTTTATGCCCATGATATTCAAATTATAGATAAAGATTCAAAATTTTATTCTACTGTTCAAACAGATAGTATGCAAGTAAATTCTAGACATAAAAATGTAGTAGATAAACATCCATTGTTAGATGTAGTTGCATTAGATTGTGATGGTAATATTGAAGTTGTTGAAAGTAAAGGTAAGAAGTTTTATATGGGTGTTAGATATCATCCTGAAAGTTTATATAAAATAGATCAAAAACATAATGCTATTTTTCAAAGTTTTATTAATTCGTGTAAAAATAGAAAGAGGGAATACCATGGATCGTTATAGTAGTGCTAAAAAAGCTAGTCTGTTTGGAATAGTTGGTAATTTATTTCTTTTAATAATTAAGGGGATTGTTGGGTTTATGAGTAATTCTCAATCTATGATTGCAGATAGTGTTAATAGCGCAGGTGATATCTTATCTTCTTTAATGACTTTTATAGGAAATAAGATTGCATCACGCCCGTCTGATGATGATCATAATTTGGGACATGGTAAAGCTGAATATATTTATTCTATGTTAATTAGTGTTGTAATGATTTTCGTTGGTTTAAAAATCTTAATAGATTCATTTTTTACTTTTATTAATAAAGAAAAGTATATACCATCAATTTGGCTAATTATAGTTTGTATTATAACAATAATGGTTAAAGCTTGCTTATATTTATATACAAGTAAAATCTCTAAAAAGTATAATAATTTACTAGTAGAGGCTAATAGTAAGGATCATAGAAATGATTGTATAATAACTACATTTAACTTAATATCTTGTCTTCTTTCTACTAGGGGAATATATTTTTTAGATGGAGTAGTTGGTATGATTATTTCATTATGGATTATGATTACATCTTTTAAAATATTTAAGGAAAGTTACGATGTTTTGATGGATAAATCTTTATCAATTGAAACAAAAGAAAAAGTCTTGAAAATAATAAGAAAAAATAAACAAATTAAAAAGATAAATCATTTTAATGCTACACCTGTAGGATATAGGTATCAAATATCTTTTACTATCTTTGTAGATGGTGATATGTCAACGTTTGAAAGCCATGAAATTGCAGATAATTTAGAAAAAGAAATAGCACGCAAATTACCAGAAATTTACTTAACTGTAATTCATGTTAATCCGATATAAAAAATAAAGTTATAAATTTGTTTAAAAACGTTTCAATCGTTTTTTTTTTATGATATATTATATTTGTAGTAAGGGTGAAGCTGTATGAATTTGAAATTTGATGTTAATGATTATATATTAATTTGGAACTTATTATTTCAAGCATCTATTTCTGAAAGTATTCACAAATTAAAACAAAAAATTTGGGTTAATTATAAAAAAGAATATAATCAAACTTTTAGAGATAATCAATTGATATTAAAAGATCCAAAAAACTTTATACCTAATGATGATACGATTTATAATATCATGTTAGAAACTAAAGAATATGAAAAAATAAAAAAACAAACTGAAAGATTTAGAGTAGAACTTTTAAAAACTTGGGATGAAAATAAGAAAAAGGCTATTAGTGAATTAAAAGATATTCTTCGTTTTGATATTAAACTTTATCATGTTTTAGTTGTGCCAGAACAATTAGATATTATTGATGTAGAAGAAGTCAAAAATGCAAAAGTAAATACTATTGTTTGGGGTAAGAAGTTTACTGAAGAAGATCCATTAAAAACAATTACTAAATTAGTATTTGAAATAGTAAAAAAAGAATTAAAACATTATCAAGAAGATTATAAAGATATAGTAGAGGCGATTGTTGAACTTGCGATTATAAATGAATTTGCGACAAGAATGACAGGTAAAAGTCATTATTTAACTGGTGATAATACCTTGAAATTCTTAAAAAAGCAAATTTATCCATATTGGTTAATGTATCTAGGTGTAGAAGAAGATGAAATATCTAATTATATGGCTCGTGATAATATTTTATATGATACATTTAAATATCCATATGAAAGACAACTTAAGAAATTTGATTTATATTCTTTTATAGATTTTTGTATTAGAAATCAAAGACATATTGTAAAAATTGATGAGTTAGAAATAATTTAATGACTCTTTTAGGGGGAAGTATAATGGATAAGATGATATTAACATTATTAAATAAAATAGACTTATGTGATATAGAGTCTTATTTTTCTGATGCAAAATTAACTAAAATAAACCTATCTCCTAAGAATTCTAGTTGTACTATATATATAGAAGTTAAGAATTATTTACCTGTTGATATAGTAGAAAAGTTAGATGAAAATGTATCTCTTATTGATTCTTCTATATCTAATTATCAAGTTATATATAATGTAATAGATAAAAATGAACAAGATTTAATTAGGTATTACCCATATTTATTAAAGTTATTGAAAAATGATTTGATGATTACAGAAATTTATAAAGATTCTTTGATGTTTGAAAATGATCAATTATTATTTTCTGTTTCTAACTTAATAGAAGAAGAAAAAATAAAGAATTGTATGCCTAAAATAGAAAAGTTCTTTTCTAGATTTGGTTATAATAAAGAAATTCCAATTGAAGTTAGAGCAAATGAAAATGTTTTAAATGAAATAAAAAAGGAATTAGAAGAAAGTACTAATATTAGTTATGAGAAAAAAGAAGAAGTAAAAAAAGAAGTTCCAAAGAAAAGACCATTTAGGAGAGAAAAAGATCCTAATAGTATTCTTGGTAGAAGTATAGAGGATAAACCAATTAAGATTAAAACTTTGATTGGTGAAGATAATAACGTAGTAGTAGAGGCTGAAATTTTTGGAGTAGATTATTTTGAATCTAGTAAAACAGATTTTAAAATTATTACTTTAAAGATAACTGATTACTCTGATAGTATTTATTGTAAAGTTTTTGTAAGAGACGATGATGAGTATAAAAGATTACAGGGTGAACTTTCTAAAGGTTCTTGGATAAAAATTAGAGGTTATACTAAGAATGATACTTTTGCTAAAGAGTTAGTATTAAATGCTAGAGATATAATCAAAGTGGAAAAACAAGTAGAAGATGTTCGTGATACAGCAGAAGTTAAAAGAGTTGAACTACATTGTCATACTAAGATGAGTCAAATGGACGGAATAGCAGATGAAGTTAGTTTAGTAAAGCAAGCTATGAAGTGGGGACATAGAGCAATCGCTATAACAGATCACAATGGAGTACAAGCTTTTCCACATGTTTTTAATTTAGTTACTTCTCATAATAAAAGTCTAGCTGAAGGAGAAGAACCATTTAAAGCAATTTATGGAACAGAGTTAACTTTAATAGATGATGATGTTGATATTGTAATAAGACCAAATGATAAGAATATGTTGGAACAGACTTATGTTGTTTTTGACTTTGAAACAACTGGTTTTAATGCTGGTGGTGCTGATTCTATTATTGAAATTGGTGCAGTTAAGATTTGTAATGGAGTTATATTAGAAAAATATGATGAATTAATTAATCCAGGAAGAAAATTACCACAAAAAATTATTGATGTTACTAATATTACAGATGAAATGTTAGAAGATAAAGATAATGAAGAAAATGCTGTTAAAAGATTTGTAGAGTGGTTTGGAGACTTACCAATGGTTGCACATAATGCAAAGTTTGATGTTTCTTTTTTGGAAATGGCTTATAAAAAGTATGGTTTAGGAGAATTTACTAATCCTGTAATAGATACTTTAGAATTATCTAGAACTCTTGATACTAATTATGCAAGACATTCACTATCAGCACTTGTAAAAAGATATCAAGTTCCTTGGGATGAGAATGCACATCATAGAGGGGATTATGATGCAGAAGGTACGGCTTTGGTTTTTCATAAAATGCTTGAAAAATTAGACAATAGACATATTGAAAATATGAATCAGTTAGATGAATTAGTATCACGTGATGAAATACATAAATATGGACAAAGTTATCATGTAAATATTTTAGCAAAGAATAAAACAGGACTTAAAAACTTGTTTAAAATAGTTTCTTTAGCAAATACTACTTATTTATATAAGACTCCTCGTATTTTGCGTAGTGTAATAGAAGAAAATAGGGAAGGATTATTAATTGGTAGTGGTTGTTATGAAGGTGAAGTCTTTAGACAAGCCAGAAGAAAGAGTGAAGATGAATTATCTAATATTATAAGATTATATGACTATGTCGAAGTTCAACCACTTGAATGTTATCAACATTTAGTTGATAGTGGAGAGTTTGGAACAACAGTAGAGTTAGCAGCACACTTAAAAAAGATAATTCGTGTCACAGAAGAGGCAGGCAAGCTTATAGTTGCAACTGGAGATGTACATCATATAAAGAGGGAAGATAAGATTTATCGTGAAATTATTGTTAATCAAAAAGTACCTGGTGGAGGACGACATCCACTAGCTAGATATCATTTAAAAGAGATTCCTTCTCAACATTTTAGGACTACAGATGAGATGTTAAATGATTTTAAGTTTTTAGAAGATGATGATTTAGCATATAGAATAGTGGTAGAAAATACTAATAAACTAGCAGATAGTGTTGATATTATAGAAGTAATTATTGATACTGGTGGTATTCCATTTTCTCCAAGAGTAAAGAGTGATGATGGAAAAAGTTATTTGGATTGTCCAGTTGTTGTTACTGATTTGGTTTATACAAAAGCTAGAGATTGGTATGGAGAGCCTCTACCATATATGATTGAAGAACGTATTGCGACTGAATTATATGGTGATATCGTATTTAAGATAATAAGTGGTCGTCATGAGGATATTAAAGATAATCTTGAAGAATATAATAGAGTTGTTCATAAACAGTTGCATGATGAAATATTAAAGGGTTCAGATAATATAAAGAAAATTGTTACTGATTATGTTAAGGAAAGTAGCAAAGAAGAACTTGACGAAAAATCATTAGAGAAAAAAGTTAAGAAGACTTTAGGTGGAGTTATCGGTGGAGGATTCGATCCAATTTATTTGATTGCGCAAAGACTTGTAAAGCACTCCAATGATGAAGGATATTTAGTAGGTTCTCGTGGATCTGTTGGTTCAAGTTTCGTAGCAACAATGATGGGAATAACAGAAGTAAATCCACTTCCTGCTCATTATCGTTGTGAGAAGTGTAAGTTAAGTATTTTTGATGATAGTGATGGTAATAGTCTTGGTAGTAGTTATTCATCAGGATTTGATTTACCTGATAAAAATTGTCCACATTGTGATATTCCAATGTTAAAAGATGGTCAAGATATGCCATTTGCGACTTTCTTAGGATTTAATGCCGATAAAGTACCAGATATAGATTTGAATTTCTCTGATTTAAATCAAGCTAGTGCTCATGCTTATACCAAAGTTTTGTTTGGAGAAGATAACGTCTATCGTGCTGGTACAATTGGTACTGTTGCGGATAAAACAGCTTTTGGTTTTGTTAAGGGCTACTGTGAAGAACATGGTATAACTGATATGCGTACAGCAGAAGTTGAACGTCTAGCTATTGGTTGTACAGGTGTTAAAAGAACCACGGGTCAACATCCAGGTGGTATAGTTGTTGTTCCTGATTATATGGATGTATACGACTTTACACCATTTCAGTTTCCAGCAGAAGATGCTAATGCTGAATGGCGAACAACTCACTTTGATTATCACTCAATTGATCAGTGCCTTTTAAAACTTGATATACTAGGTCATTCTGATCCAACTCAATTACGTTTAATTCAACTTCAATCAAATACAGATATTATGAAGGTTCCTCTAGATGATAAAGCAACTATGTCTATATTTACATCAACTGAAGCATTAGGGGTTACAAAAGAAGAGATTATGTGTAATACAGGTACACTTGGTATTCCAGAGTTTGGAACTCCATTTACAATAAAATTAGTAGAGGATACAAAACCAACAACATTTGCTGAACTTATTAAAATTTCAGGACTTTCTCATGGTACTGATGTTTGGCTTGGCAATGCTCAAGAATTAATTCAAAATAATATTGTTCCTTTTTCTGAGACTATTGGCTGTCGTGATGATATTATGGTTTATTTAATGTATCGTGGACTAGAACCAATTAAAGCCTTTAAAATAATGGAATTTGTTCGTAAAGGTAGGGCCTCAAAACCTAAAGATCATGATCAATGGATTGAATATGAAGAATTAATGAGAAAATCAAATATTCCAGAATGGTTCATTGGAAGTTGTGCAAAAATTAAGTACATGTTCCCAAAAGCGCATGCCGCGGCCTATGTAATTAGTGCTTTTAGAATAGCTTGGTATAAAGTTCATATGCCAGTTTACTTTTATGCTTCATGGTATTCTTGTAAAGCAACAGATGTTGATGTAGAAGCAATGATAAAAGGTTATGATGCTATAAAAACACGAATTATTGATATTCAAAATAAAGGTTATGAAGCTACTAATAAAGAAAATGGACAAGCTGAAAGTTTGAAGGTTGCGCTAGAAGCCGCAGCTCGTGGTATAAAGTTTTTGAATGTTGATCTGTATGAATCAGAAGCAACAGTATGGAAAGCAAAAAATGATACAGAGATTTATCCACCATTTAATGCCATAGATGGTCTTGGTGATACTGTTGCGAATAATATTGTAGAAGAAAGAAAAAAAGGAACATTCTTAAGTAAAGAGGATGTTCAAGTAAGAGCTAAAGTATCTGGTACCTTGATAGAGAAAATGACGGAACTTGGAGTTTTAAAAGGATTACCTGATTCAAATCAATTGTCATTGTTTTAGAATATTCTTTTAGGTATGTAAATAATAGTATAATTAGCATATGTTTTAATTGGATGGAGGCAATGTAGATATTATTGCAAAGATTAGAAAGTTCAATTGGTATAGATAATAAAACAGAATAAAAATAAATCAATCAAGTGAAAAATTGTAAAGGATTGAAGAAAATGAAATATAATAAGAGGAAAATGTCATTGAAGGAAAAAATTAAATCTTGTTTTATGACCGAGATCGAAGAACAATTAGAAAACATTAATGGTGAAATTTCTTCAAAAAAAGAGAAATTAAACTCTTTAAAGAAAGAAATTTTAGAATTAAAATATTCTATAAATGATGAATTTAATAAAGAAAAATTTGAGGGGTCTGATTATACAGTCAATATGAAAAATTGCTATGTTATATCCTTAGATGGAAAAAAGTATGTAACCATACGATTTGGTCATTCAGAATGTTTTGAAATGAAAGGCATCAATAATGCTAGGACTATTGATATTGGGATATATGTTTACCAATATTATGATACTTTATATCGTTATGAGGAAAATGGAGAAGGAAAGTTGTTATTTTTATGTGAATACAAAACGGAATTTGGTAGTCGTCGTTATGTTGGAAGAAAGCCTGAATCTGAGGAACATATTTTAGATTTATATCCAGAGTTATTAGAAACGTATGAAAATGGATGGATACCTGTCACGCATTTAAAAAAAATATATTATGAAATAAATGATTTATCAAAATTAATACCTAGTAGTGAACAAAATGTTAGTAAAGTTAAAAAGTTAAATTAATTTGCAACTATATATACATAATTTGAACAGAGATGATAATTGTCATTTTGAAAAAATATAGTAAAAAATTATACGATATAGGTAGAAGTAAGGTAAAAAAATTAACCATGGAAAAATAAAAGAAAGGTGAAGGAAATGAAATACAATGATGATAAGAGAATGTCATTGAGGAAAAAAATTAACCTTTATAAAAAAATGAAAGAAGAATTGGTTGAGAAAAGTACGCAATTAGCAGATATTAGTAGTGAAATCTCCTCAAAGAAGGAAGAATTAGACTATCTAAAAAAGGAAAGCTTAGAATTGAAAGACTTTATAAATGGTAAAATTAATAGTGAATTTTATGAAAATTGTAATAGCTCAATTAATATGAAAGATTGCTATGTTATATCCTTAGATGGAAAAAAGTATATTTCATTAAAAAGATCTAATTATGGTGTAGGGGGATATAGTCATATGGATGGAGTAATATGGGCATATAAGCATGAATATTTTGATGCATTACTTAGAAATGATAATGGTGAATTTAGATATTTATGTGGATATGGCTTTCATAGTGGAACTATGCCTGAATTTGAAGAACATATTTTAAAGTTATATCCAGAACTAAAAGTATACTGCGATGGATATGTACCTGTTGCTCATTTAAGAAAAATATATTATGAAATAAATGATTCATCAAAATCAATACCTAGTAGTGAACAAAACGTTAGTAAGGTTAAAAAGTTAAATTAATACACGTATTTTGAACATAGAAGAAAGAGGTATAGAGAATGAAATATATTAATAATGAAAGAAATGTAGAGTTTATAAGTATTTTAGAAGATAAAGATAATGCTAGTGTATTTAGACATTTTAAAAATAAAGAATATAAGATTATAACTTTTGCAACTCATTCAGAAACTAGAGAGACACTAGTTATTTATCAAGCTCAATATGGTGATTTTGGTATTTATGCGAGACCTATTGATATGTTTTTTAGTGAAGTTGATTATGATAAATACCCAGATGTCAAACAAAAATATAGATTTGAGAAGATTTAAGTCTTCTTTTTCTTTACATTTTTTTACAAGAAATGATTTTGTTTTAATTGGATATTGATTTTTAGATGATATACTCATAATAGTGAGGTGTGAGTATGAAAAAATTAAAAAATACATTTTTTTGTGTTTTAATAGGCATTATTTTAATAATTATTGGAACAATAATGTTATTTGTAAATGAATCTGATTCAGTTAATGCAACACAAATATTAAAAGAAGTAAAAAAGCAAGCTATTTTTGTTGATAGTAATAATATTTTACCTGATAATAATGACAAATTAGTAATTACAAATGGAGATATAAATGTTTATGAAAATGCTGTTGACAATGTTTTTAATGTAAGTGCTAAAACTCCAAAATTAAAAAGAATTGTTGAGATGTATCAATGGCATGAAGATTATGAAAATGATTCTAATACCAGTGATTATGATAATGAAGAGTACAATAATGATAGTCCAACTTATTCATATACTAAAGGGTGGTATGAACAGGTTATAGATGCAACACAATTTGAGGAAAAGGGATATACTAATCCAACAACAATCCCTTATAGTGAGGATACTTTTATATCTAATAATGTAACATTAGGATCTTTTTGTTTAACGGATACACAGAAAAACGAAATGGATTTAAATAGTAATTTATATTTATCAAATGAAGTAGTTGCTCCAGCTAACTTTTATGTAACAAGTGAATATATAACTAACTCAAAAGATATTTCAAATCCAGAGATTGGAGATATTAGAATATCGTATAAGTATAGTGAATGGCCTGATGCTACTGTTTTGGCTGTCCAAAGTAATAATACATTTAAAGACTTTTTAAGTAGTACTGGTAAAAAAGTAAATAAAATAAAAATGGGTAAATCTACTAAATCTGAAATGATTGAAAAGATAAAAAATGAAAATAATAATAACACATGGATGTATAGGGCAGTAGGAGCAATGTTGGTTATTTTAGGTTATTTTTTCTTTTTCAGTCTTTTAACTTCAGTGATACATTTATTTTCTTTTCTAGAGTCAGTATTTAATGTTTCAATGTCGGCACTAATAGGACTACTTGGTGTTGTTCATTCACTTGTTGTTATTATGATAGCTTGGGTATTTGTTAGACCTATATTAGGAATATTCGTTGTTATTTTAATAGTTGGAGTTGTAATTTTTGTAAAGAAAAAAGCAGAAACAAATAATATGAATCCGCAACAAGTTGATGTTACTGTAACAAATGATTCAATAGCAAATAGTCAAAATGTAATTGATCAACAAGTGGTTAGTAATAATGTACAAAGTTTTGTTACTTCACAATCTTCTGAACAAATTGTAAATGATTCTAGTAAAAATACTTTATCAAATGAAGATTGTGTAAGTTTAATGAATCCACCACCACTTGTAGATGATGATAACGTTAATAATAATAGTAATCATAATCTATAGATTTTAAGATATAAAGTTTTTATATAGAGGGAATTTATCCTTCTTTTTTTTGCGATTTTTTGGAAGTTAATGGTAATTTTAGATATTCAATTGTTATGTGAACAAACGTTTGATATATTGATATTGATATTAAGGCCTAACCTCGCATAGTACGGGGGATATTAGATGAGAACTTGGATTTAGGATTGGGCAAAATTTATATAGAAGGGAGAAGACTTTTTAAATAAAGTAGGCTAAGGTAACAAAACATCACGCCTTAGTGTAATTAAAAACAAAAATAGAAAAGGAGAAAAATAATGAAAAATGAAATTATAATATTTGAAGATCAAAATGTAAAATTAGAAGTGAATATGAAAGATGAAACTGTTTGGTTATCACTTGATCAAATGGCAAGGTTATTTGACAGGGACAAGTCTGTTATATCCCGTCATATAAAAAATTCCCTAAATGAGGAGTGTAATATCAAAGAGGTAGTTGCAAAATTTGCAACAACCACTAAGCACGGTGCTATTACTGGAAAAACTCAAACACATATGGTGGAATACTATAACTTAGATATGATAATTAGTGTTGGTTATAGAGTAAAATCTAAAAATGGTATTATCTTTAGAAAATGGGCAAATAAGATATTGAAAGATTATTTATTGAAGGGATATGCAGTCAATAAAAGACGATTGGAATATTTAGAAAAGACAGTACAACTAATTGATATAGCTAGTAGAGTAGATAGCGGAGCGGATACTAGAGAGATAATAAGAGTTATCAATGATTATTCAAAGGGGTTAGATTTACTTGATGACTATGATCATAGAACTTTAAAGAAAATAAAGGGTAAAACAAGTGATAAGATAATTACTTATGAGGAATGTATTAATGTGATTAGAAATTTGAGATTCAACGAAGCAAGTGATTTGTTTGCTTTGGAACGAGATAATGGTTTAAATGCAATTTTGGGAAGTATTTATCAAACTTTTAATGGTAAAGATGTATATAGTTCTATAGAAGAAAAATGTGCTAATTTATTATATATGGTAGTTAAGAATCATGTTTTTATTGATGGTAATAAACGTATTGCGGCTACTTTGTTTATTTATTTTTTAAACTATTATAATATCTTATATAAAGATGATAAGAAAGTAATTGATAATAATACTTTAGCTTCATTAACTTTATTAATTGCTGAATCTAATCCAAAAGAAAAAAGTGTTTTAGTTGATTTGATAACTAACTTTTTAAATTAATATTACAAGAGGTTTATATTATGGATGAATTTATGTTAAAAGATGAAAAACTTGAAAATTTAATATATGAAATCAGAGGCGTTCAGGTGATGTTAGATTCTGATTTAGCAAGACTTTATGAGTGTAAAAATGGAACTAAACAAATTAATTTAGCAGTAAAGAGGCATAAAGATAGATTTCCAGAAAGATTTGTATTTAAACTTAATTATGAAGAGTGTAAGAATATTTCAAGATTTCAAACTGAAACCTTGAATAAACATGGATATAATATAAAATATTTACCATATGTTTTTACAGAACAAGGTGTAGCTATGCTCGCAACTGTTATTAGAACTGATGTTGCTGCACAAGTAAGTATTAGAATTATGGATGCATTTGTTTTATTTAGAAAGTATATTTCATCTAATTTGATGGAACAAAATATATTAATGATTTAGTATTGAGGGATCATGAAAAGTTGGAAATATTAGAAACTTATTTTGAAAAGTTGGAGGAAAAAAAGAAAAGTAGTGAAATATATTTTCATGGGCAAATCTATGATGCTTATTCAAAAATACAAGAAATTTTTGCATCTTGTAAGAAAAAACTTATAATAATTGATTCATATGCAGATAATACAGTATTAAATATTGTAAAAAGATTGGATATAGACGTTTTAATTATTACTAGAAAGAATAATTTATTAACGAAACAAGATATTATTAAGTATAATAGTGAGTATCATAATTTAAGAGTTGTATATAATGATACATTTCATGATAGATATTTTATATTAGATAATAGTTTAGTGTATCATTGTGGAGCAAGTATTAATAGAATTGGTTATAAGACTTTTTCTATTAATTTAATACAAGATAGATATGTTTCTTTATTACTTATTAATAGAGTAAAAGATATGTTATACTAGGTTTGGTGATGTTTATGAATTATGTAACTTTAATTAATAAAGACAACTTAATTAAAGATAAATATTTTAAGTATTTGGAATTAAGTGAATGTATAGATATTTATGGTAATGCATCTAAATTAGAAAAAAATACTTTGTTGGCATTTAATGAGTTAAGAGATTATTTGTTAAGTATGAATATAGAAATAGGTATAGATTCAGCTTATAGAAGTTTAGATGAGCAACAACAAATAATTGATGAATTTAAGAAAAAATATGGTAATGATTACACTAATTTTGTAGCGCCTTTAAGAGCTAGTGAACATCATACTGCTTTAGCGATAGATTTAAGTATAAAAAAAGATGGGAAATTTTTGACTGATAACGATGAATTATTTGCTAATGAAGAAGTATTTAGAGAAATAAGTAAAAATTTACATAAATTTGGATTTATTTTAAGGTATCCAAAAGGGAAAGAAAGAATAACTGGTTATAGTTATGAACCATGGCATATTAGATACGTTGGTGTTATACCGGCAACTATTATGTATAAAAACAAATTAACTTTAGAGGAGTACATAAATAATTTTAGTGGTGTATTGTTGATTAATAAGGAATCTGGTATGACATCTAGAGATGTTGTTAATGAAGTTAGTAAGATATTAGGCATTAAAAAAATAGGTCATACAGGAACTCTTGATCCGATGGCAGAAGGTGTTTTAGTTTTGACGGTAGGTAGGGCTACAAAATTAGGAGAGTTGTTAACATCAAAAGAAAAGGAGTATGTTGCTGGTGTAGATATTGGATATCTTACAGATACGTTAGATAGTACAGGAAATGTTATAAAAGAGAAGATTGTTCAACATAATATTAACTATAAAGATCTTCTTAAGTCTTTTAATACAACTTATCTTCAAGAAGTGCCAATTTATTCTGCAGTTAAAGTTAATGGTAAAAAACTATATGAATATGCAAGAAAAAATATGAGTGTTGAACTTCCCAAAAAAGAAGTTACTATAGAGAAAATTGAACTTTTAGATAGTACAAGTTATAGTTTTAAATTCAAGTGTTTAGTATCTAAAGGTACTTATATAAGAAGTTTAATTAGAGATATGGGATTATCTGTTAATGAATATTTTACAATGAATAGTTTGATTCGTACTAAACAAGGACGTTTTTCTATTAATGATGCCTATAGTTTAGATGATATAAGAGAAGGTAAATTTACGATATTAAAAATAGAAGATGTATTAGATTATGAAAGTATAAATTTAGATGGTACTTTGTTAAAGAAAGTCAGTAATGGTGTTAAGATTAAGGATATTTGGAATGTCAAAGATAGAGTTATTTTCAAAGATAGTGATGGTAAATTATTAGTTATATATAAGAAAGATGGTGTAAACTTAAAAATTGATAAAATGATATATAACTATTTTATTTAAAGTGTATATGTGCTATAATACAAGGAAAAAACTGAATGGGGGATTTGGTTATGGACGAATATCATTACACTATATTATATAGAAGAGAGCAATTAGGTACGTATAAATATTTGTATTTACCTTGTTATGTTATTAAGGGATTATATGATGAAAAAGAAAATATATTTTTAGATGAATTAAATAAATATAGATTTTTATATAATGACTTTTGTTCAATTTCTGATTCAACTGGTTATTGTGTTGGTGAAGTTTATACTGAGAATGAATTAAGAAAAAAATTTCCAAAGGCAAATAGTCTTGAAGACTTGGAAATAAAATTAATTGAATCTCAGGAATTTAAAACACTAATTGGTTGTTTTGATATTATGAATCATAAGGTAATTTTTAATACTATTGATAATACAAATGAACAAAAAGAATATGCAATACTTTCTAGTAATGGTATAGCAAATAGTAAAAGTAAAATGGCAGAAACTACTAACGAAAAAATGTTAAGTGACGATGAAGATGAGTATCGTGTTAGTTATGAAGAATTAGAAGAAATGTTAGATGCCGATGATATTGAAGAAATTAAAAATATATTAATTGATGCTATCAATAATAATGATTTTGATACTGAAGAGTCATATGTGTTCTTCCCTGAGAAACTTGTTAATGCTTTTTTAAATTCAAATGATATAGAGGCTATGAAAAGTGATATCTCTAGATTGTGTAATTTCTTAGATGAGTCTAGAGAAGAGGTAAAGAAAAATCTTGTAAAATCTTTATATATTTTAAATGATTATATAGATGAAATGAATCTTCAGAATATTGATTCTTATGTTGATTTTTCATATAAAAAAATAATGAATGCAGAAACAAAAGATGATGCAATTAATGTTATTACTGAATTAATAGATTATGATTTAGAAGTTTTGAATGCATTAGATTATTCAAAAGAGGAAATTGGTATAGATTTCTTTCGCTCTCGTACATTCTTTTATGTTCAAAGTCAATTGTTAAATAAAATAAGGAATGGTGTAAGTTTAGAATCGATAAAATCAAAATATGATAAGTTTTACAATATAACTAGAAAAAATGTAGATGGTGTCTTGGATGAGATTAATGATATAATAGGAATTGATTTAGAAGAAGATATAGAAAAAGATGAATGCATTGATATTAATAAAAAAGTAGATGATACTATGTCGAAGTTAAATGATTTAGTTGGACTAGAAGATGTTAAATCGTCTTTTCAAGAAATTTTTGATACAATTATTTTTAAACAAAAAACAAAAGATAATCTTTCTTTTGAAGAAGGAAGTAAACATATGGTGTTTACTGGTAATCCTGGTACAGGAAAAACTACAGTTGCAGAGATTATTGCACCATTATTTCATGAAGTAGGTTATTTAGAGAGTGATAAAGTTTCATATGTTTCGGCTCAAAACTTGATTGGTGAATATGTTGGACAAACTGCTCCAAAAACAGAAAAAGTTATAAAAGATAACTTAGGTGGTATTATAGTTTTAGATGAGGCGTACATCTTAGCAGGTAAGGCACAGGAATATGGTAATGAAGCTATTACTGTTATGTTAAAAGAGATGGAAAAAAACAGAACAATGTTTATTTTTGCTGGATATAAAAAGGAAATGGAAGACTTTATAAAAATGAATTCTGGATTAGAATCTAGAATAGGATCTTTCCTAGAATTTAAAGATTATAGTGAAGATGAGTTATTTGAAATATTTAAAAAGAATATTGATAAAGTAAATGATAAGGAAAATCAAGAGTATAAATTAACAATGAGTGAAGGGGCTGTATCAAAAGTAAAAGGTATAATTTCAGAAGCAAAACAAATAACAGATTTTGGAAATGGAAGATTTGCTAAAAAATTGTTTGATAAGATTAGTAGATGTCATGCTAAAAATACACGTTCTACTGATGATCCAAATAAACTTTATCAAATTACTGAAAAAGATATACCTGATGATATAATGAAGACAATTTTCTTTAGTGGAGATAGAAGTAGTGGATTATATTCAGGTGGAAAAATAGGATTTAGAAGTGAAGAAGATAAACCAAAAGTATATAAAAAAGGGGAGAAATAAAATATGCAATTGACAGAAAGACAGGGAAATTTTTTAAGACTTACTAAAGAAAATGATATAAGAGAAGTTCAAAAAATGTTAAATCTTAGTGATAAACAAGTAATCAATATAATTTCTGCTATCGATAGAAAAGGGTATGAAATAAAACCTGGATTTAATTTTAGTGGAAAATACTATCTGAGAAAAAATAGAGAGATTGATAATCCTAAAACGATTAATATAATGGGAGATGAAGACAATTCTTTTAGATGTATAGCGATAGCTGATACTCATTTTCTTTCAAAGTTTTCAAATCAAAATAGTTTGGATCAAGTTTATAAATATGCATCTTATAAAAATATACCTTATATAATTCATTTAGGTGATTTTATTCATGATGTGTATAACTTTCCAGAAAGTAAACTAGAAAAATCACTATCACAACTTATTAAAGATTATCCTAGTGATAAGAATATTACAACTTTTTATATTCAGGGAAATCATGATTTAAGTTTAAAAAAGAGACATGGTATAAATTTAGAAAAATTTATATCTTCATCTAGATTAGATTTGGTTCCATTAGGCATTGATTTTGGAAGATTACGTATTAATAAAGATTTAATAAATATATGTCATACAACTAATTTAGTAGAAATGTCAGATGAAAGTATTGTAACATTAAAAGGTCATCGACATATGTATAGCTTATCACCATACATAAATAAAAATAAGGAATTAGGGTTAATGGTGCAAGTACCTAGTCTATGTGATATGAATATGAGAAAAGGTAGTAGGTTAGAGAAAGGTTTTGTTGAAATGGATTTGGATTTTTCTGATGATAATAATTTAACAGATGCTACAGTGACTCAGTTTGCAGTAAAACATAAGGTATTAAAATTAGGGGAATACAATCATAGAGTGATAAAAGTAAAATAAAACTGGACAAATCATTAAAAATTTAGTATATTAGATGTGCTTACTGTTTCTCAGTTTGAAGAATTTCCGACTTCTTACTTAGAAATGGTGAATATATAAGAAAGGAAGTGTGTTAATATGGCATTAACAAAGGCAGAAAAAGCTAGTATTATTAAAGAATTTGCTAGAGATGAAAAAGATACTGGTTCAGCAGAAGTTCAAATCGCTATTCTTACAAAAGAAATTAATGATTTAACTGAACATTTAAAAGTACATATTCATGATTATCATTCAAGACGTGGACTTTTAAAGAAGGTTGGACAACGTCGTAGTATGTTACAATATTTAGCAAAGAAAGATGTTACTAGATATCGTGAAGTTATTAAAAAATTAGGATTAAGAAAGTAGACACTTATTTTAAGTGTCTCTTTTTTAGAAAAAGGAGAAGTATATGAGAAAAAGAGTATTTAAACTTGATTTTTTTGGTAGAAAAATAGTAGTAGAACATGGGGAACTTGCAAAGCAAGCTACTGGAAGTGTTTTAGTGAGATATAATGATACAGTTGTTTTAACAGCTGTTGTTGTTAATAAAAATGTTAATCTATTATCTGACTTTTTCCCATTAACAGTAAATTATCAAGAAAAATTATATTCAGTTGGTAAAATTCCAGGTGGATTTATTAAAAGGGAAGGAAGACCGTCAGAAAATGCAACCCTTGCGGCTCGCATGATTGATCGCCCAATGAGACCTTTATTTCCAGAAGGATTTAAAAATGAAGTTCAAATAATTAATACAGTTTTATCAGTTGATCAAGATTGTTCACCAGAACTTACAGCTATGTTTGGATCATCACTTGCTACATCTATTTCAAAGATTCCATTTAATGGACCAATTGCTGGAGTAAAAGTAGGTTTAGTAGATGATGAATTTATTATTAATCCAACACCAGAACAATTAGAAAATTCTAAATTAGATTTAACAGTTGCTGGTACAATGGACGCTATAAATATGGTTGAATCATCAGCAAAAGAAGTTGATGAAAAAACTATGTTAGAAGCTTTGATGTTTGGACATGAAGCTGTAAAAACACTAATTAAATTTCAAATGGAAATTATAGATAAAATTGGTGAAGAAAAAATGGAGTATGAGACTTTAGAAATTCCAAGAGATTTAAGGGAAGAAGTTTCTGCTCTTGCTACTGAAAAGATGGATAAGGCATTACGAATTAAAGATAAATTAGAAAAATATAATGCAATTGATGAATTAAAAGAAGAAATAGTTAATCATTACATTGTTAAAAATCAAGATGAATTATCAGATGATGAATTAAAGGAATTAGAAGTTAAGATTAAAATGATTCTAAATGATATTGAATATAAGATATTTAGAGGAATTGTTGTTAAAGAACATATACGTGCTGATGGTAGAAAGATGGATGAAATAAGACCTTTATCAACAGCTATTGATTTATTACCAAGAACTCATGGATCTGCTTTATTTACAAGGGGAGAAACACAAAGTCTTTCTGTGACAACACTAGGAGCTTTGGGTGAACATCAAATTTTAGATGGTTTAGGTTTAGAAGATCAAAAGAGATTTATGTTACATTATAACTTCCCACAATTTAGTGTTGGAGAAACAGGTAGATACGGGGCTCCAGGTCGTAGAGAAATAGGACATGGAGCTTTAGGTGAAAAAGCTTTATTACAAGTTATTCCATCAGAAGATGAATTTCCATATACGATTAGAGTTGTATCAGAAATATTAGAATCAAATGGATCATCATCTCAAGCTAGTATTTGTGCTGGTTGTATGTCTCTAATGGCAGCGGGAGTTCCAATAAAGTCTCCAGTTGCTGGTATTGCTATGGGATTAATAACTCATGAAGATGATTATACAATCTTAACAGATATTCAAGGAATGGAAGACCATTTAGGTGATATGGACTTTAAAGTTGCCGGTACAAAAAATGGTATATGTGCTTTACAAATGGATATTAAAATCAAAGGTATTACTAAAGAAATTTTAGAAAAAGCCTTAAAACAAGCTAAAAAAGCACGACTTGAAATACTTAAAGTTATTACTGATACAATCAAAGAACCAAGAAAAGAAGTATCTAAATATGCACCAAAAACTATGATATTTAAAATAGATCCAGCTAAGATAAAAGATGTTATAGGAAAAGGTGGAGAAACAATTACTAAGATTATATGTGAAGCAAGTAATGTTACTGAAGTGAATAATGTTAATGCTGTAAAGGTTGATTTGGAAGACGATGGTAGAGTAATTATTTATCATACAGATCAAGATATAATTGATAAGACGGCAAAAATGATACAAGATATTACAAGAGAAGTTGAGGTTGGTGCAATTTATGAAGCTAAAGTAGTAAAAATAGAAGACTTTGGTTGTTTTGTAGAAATTTGGCCTGGTTGTGAAGGTTTAGTACATATTTCTCAACTTGCAGAAAAACGTGTAGAAAAGACTGAAGATGTTGTATCACTTGGGGATGAAATTTTGGTAAAAGCACTAGGCCCTGATAAAAAAGGCAGACAAAACTTTTCTAGAAAAGAAGCATTATTAGAAAATAAAAAAACAAAGTAATAGAAAAAAGTTTATCTATTACTTTTTTTATGCTATAATTTGGTTAAAGGTAGGGATGGAGTTTATGGAAAATAAGAAAAAAATTATTTTACTAGTAGCTGTGGCATTAATATTATTGATGGGAACTACATATGCTTGGTTTAATTTTACGAAAAGTAGCGAAAAAACGAATGTTCTTCATGCAGGAACGTTATCATTAAAATTAAGTGAAGAAACAGAAGGAGGTATTTCTCTTACTAATGCATATCCAATGACAGATCAAGAAGGATTAAATACAACTGTATATACATTTTCCCTTGTTAATGATGGAACAATGGATAGTAATTATACTGTATATTTAGATGATTTAGATTTAGATTCTACAAAAACTAGAATGGATGATAGTATTGTAAAGTATAATTTTCAAAAGAATGAAGAATCTGCTACTACAGGTACAATTTCATCTCTTGGTACTTCACCAAATAGAATATTGGATTCCGGAGTTATAGAAAAAGGAAAAACAATAAAATATAAGTTACAGGTTTGGATGGATTATAGTGCTGATAACTCACAACAAGCTACGACATTTAGTACACACCTTAGGATAGAAGCAAATCAAATAACAAGTAAAAATAATGGATAGTCAATTATGACTATTCTTTTCATTTTCTAAAAAATAGAATCATATATTAGATTAGGTGATTTTATGCAAAAAGTATATCAAGTGATAGGAGTTATGTTGCTTGGACTATTTAGTTTCTTTTATACTGATAAAGTAATAGGTTTTATAAGAGATACTGATCCTATTATGAAAACTATTAAAAAAACTTCTAAAACTTATGAAGTATCTCCACAAAATGCTAAAATAAAAGGAGATAAGATAGTACCTGGTGTATCGGGAAAAAAGGTTGATTATAAAAGTAGTTTTTCAAAAATGAAACGATATGGTACATATAATGAAAGTTTAACTGTTTTTGAAGAGGTTTCTCCGACTATTTCTATAGATGATTATTATGATAAATATATTTCTATGGGAAGTGGTATAAATAATGATGTTAGTTTAGTATTTGAAGTTAATAATAATGATGATATAACGGAAATAACTAATTTATTAATGGAGAGTGGTACTAAAGCAACATTTTTTGTAGATGGTTTATGGTTAGAAAATAATCGTTCTTTAGCAGAAATATTAGCTGAAGATGGAAATGAGTTAGAAATATTAAACTATAATGGTAAGTATGATGAATTATATTTTAGTAGTAGTTTAAATACACTTAATAATGTTACTAATGTAAAACCTAAATATTGTTATGCGAAATATGATCAAAAAGAGGTTTTAGAACTATGTCAAAAGTTAGAACTACATACTATAATTCCAACAATTCAAACAGGTAATTATCCATATCAAGAAGTTAAAAGAAAACTTTCTAAAGGTTCAATAATCGCAATGCCTGTTAATTCATCTACTAAAATAGAATTATCAACAGTTATTAATTATATTAAACAAAAGGGATATGTAATTGATACTTTAGATAATTTACTTAGTGAAGCAGGAAATATAAAATAAAGTATTCATAATCATGCATCTATGATATACTGAAATTGGTGAGTGGGATGAAGAAAAAATTTAAGAAAAAGGCAAAAATTTTGATTTTACTTTGTGTAATATTAATTGTTTTTGTAGTTGTTTTAATTGTATTTAGTAGAATTGGATTTGCTCCATTTTTAAAACTAAGTATAGAAAAAAGGATGGTAGTAGAAGTAGGCAAAAATTATAATTCTGGTAAGTTGAATGCATTTTACAATAAAAAAGACTTAACAAAGAATATTGAAAGAAATGGCAATGTTAATACAAAAAAGATAGGAAAATATAAAGTTGTTTATACAATTAAGTATAAGAAAATACAAAAGAGTTTAACTCAGATTGTAAAAGTTGTTGATAAGACTCCACCAGAGTTAACTTTACTAGGTGATGATCTTATTATTTCTAAAAACAAAAAAATTAAGAATATAGGATGCAAAGCTATTGATAATTATGATGGTGATATTACAAAAAAAGTTAAATTGAAAAATTCTATAGATACAGCTAAACCAGGTGAATATGAGTTAGTTTATGAAGTGAAAGATAGTTCTGGAAATAAGAGTAGTGCTAAAAGAAAGGTTATAGTTGTAGAAAATATGAATGAAAATCAACAAATTGCGGTTTTAAATTATCATTTTTTCTATGATAGTGAAAAAGGGGAAAGCTGCTCAGATAGTAATTGTATTGATGCTAAAGATTTTAAAGCACAACTATCATATTTAAAAGATAATGGTTATAAAGCTTTAACTATGCAAGAGTTTAAAGATTGGAAGTATGGTGACATAGAACTTCCTGAAAAATCAGTTTTAATAACAATAGATGATGGGGCACTTGGTACTGGTATTCAAAATGGTAATAAATTAATTCCTATTTTAGAAGAGTATAAGATGCATGCGACATTATTTTTAATAACAGGTTGGTGGAGTATTGATAATTATAAATCAGAATACTTGGATATAGAATCTCATACTAATGATATGCATACAGAACGTGTTTGTGAAGGTGTTAGTAGAGGGGCTAAAATGCTTTGCTTATCTAAAAATGAAGTGTTGGAAGATTTAAAAAGATCAATTTCAGTTACAAATTCTAAATTAGCTTTTTGTTTTCCTTTTTATGCTTATACAGATGAGACAATTGATGATGTTAAGCAAGCAGGTTTTTCTCTAGCATTTATTGGAGGAGGTAGAAAAGCTATGAGAAGGGTTGATCCATACCATATTCCAAGATATCAAATAAAACAACAAACTTCACTAGATCAATTTATAAAATACGTTAGTTAATTAGAGATAATATAAAATTTTTTCTTAGAGCAAGCTATATTCTAATTAGAATCAATATCTGTTCGAGAATAAGAAATTCTAGTAAAATGCACATAAATTTTATGATGACAAAAATAAAATAAAATTATAAAAGTATCTGTAGCAGTTGGGTAATTCTTAAGTTTATACAAAGGAAAAGTTGAAAGACTTTCTTTTTTTTAGTATAATAAACAAGTAGATAGGATGGTTATTATGTATTTAAAAGAAATAGTTGCGAGTGGTTTTAAGTCTTTTGCGGATAAACTTAGTATTAAGTTAGATGATAAAACAACTTGTATAGTTGGACCTAATGGATCAGGAAAAAGTAATATTGTTGATGCTGTTAGATGGGTACTTGGGGAACAATCAGTTAAATCTCTTCGTGGAGAAGGGGCAATGAGTGAAGTAATATTTTCCGGAAGTAAAAGTAGAAATCCTTTAAATGTTGCTTCTGTTGAACTTATATTTGATAATTCTGATCATTACTTGAATATTCCATATACAGAAATTTCTATTAAAAGAAAAGTTTATCGTAATGGAGAAAATGAATATATCTTAAATCATGAAAAATGTAGATTAAAAGATATTACTGATTTACTTATAGATAGTGGAATAGGTAAAGAGTCATTTAATATTATATCTCAAGGTGAAGTAGATAGAATTTTATCAACTTCATCAGGAGAAAGACGTATTATTTTTGAAGAAGCTGCTGGAATACTTAAATATAAGAAAAGAAAAGAAGAAGCATTAAGAAAATTAGATAGAACTCATAATAACCTTGATCGTGTTAATGACATTATAAATGAATTAGAAATACAAGTAGAACCATTAAAAGAACAAAGTAAGAAAGCTAGAAAATATTTAGAAACAAAAGAAAAGTTAGAAAAATTAGATATTGCTTTAATTACTAATGATATTTTATTTTATTCTAATGAAGTAAATAAAAATAAAGAAAAGAAAGAATCTTTAGAACAAGAAATAGTTTTATTATCTAATAGAAGTTCTTTAAATAATACAGAAGATATGAAAAATCAACAAAGGCTTGAACTATTAGAACAAGAATTAAATCAAATAAATAAAGATCTTGTTATATTAGCTGAAGAAGTAGAAAAATTAAATGGAGAAAGACTTTTACTTAGAGAAAGAACTTCTAAAAATGATACTAATGAAGTATTAGAAAAATTAAGAAAAGAATTGGATAATAAAGGGAATATCTCTAAAAAAATAGAATTACTTCAAGAAGAAGTGAAATTATTAGAAAATAAAAGAAAAGATAAGATAAGTACTTTAGATAAAAATAAAACTGAATTAGAGAAAATAAATAAAGAACAAAATGAAAAGAATAACAGTCATAATCTTCGTATCTTTTTTTATCCTGCTGAAAGGGTATTCTCAAAAGATTGAAATATATGAAGAGGCGGGAATTAAGTATGCAGCTATTAAATCAATGGAGTTACCGGCAAACAGGGTGGAAAATAGAAGTGAAAACCCTGACTTTTATAAAACTATTCAATTATTTAAGTACACCGACAGCGGTATGGATACTGAACCCATTCAAGTTAACGGTGAGAATGTTTATGTAAAACGGATTACACGACATCCTTACAACGAGAATAATCAAACAATAAAAATCGTTTGGAAAGTATCGGAATACTTTATCATTTCTCCGGATAATGTATGTAGCGATGGAAATGATAGTGATGGAAAGAATGTGGGAGAGAAAACAATGAAATGGGCTACAGCGAACGGATACCTTGCTACGGCAAACACAAATAGTTACACTACGGCAAGTTTTGCAGTCCCCAAAGGATGTGCAATGTATCGTGGAAAGGACGGGAAAGATGAACCTGGGACATGGCGGATACCTACATTACGGGAGGGAAGCCTAATTATGATTTTTTATAAGGAATTAGAGAGAACCAAGGATAAAGGCACAGCTTGGAGAACGAGCATTTAAAGTATTGGATGAAACTGGACAAACGATAGAATATCTGACAAAAACTTATATAGATAAAGGTATGCCAGTCATTTTGTGGGCATGTATTAATATGCGTGTTCCAGTGATTGGACCACAGTGGATG
>OGQT01000298.1_pt1 | contig 47669 bp, 40 predicted proteins | sample 1553261 | NCBI WGS metagenome assembly OGQT01 (sample SAMEA2579992, study PRJEB22360) | human gut metagenome | biome: human gut; feature: human-associated habitat; material: faeces | place: Denmark | collected 2008/2010
ACCTATGACCCCCTGCTTGTAAGGCAGGTGCTCTAACCAACTGAGCTAATCGCCCATTAATGCCAGTTGACAATATCAAATATACCAGTAATTATTTCATTTGTCAATATGCAAAATACAAATTTTATATTTTTTTTGATTTTTCTACTAAAATAACGTCTTTTTTATTATTTATCCATATTTTTAACATAGTGTTTAAAGTGGAAAATCCATGTTCTGTTTCAATAATTTTATTTTTCTTTTTCCCCGAAGATTTGTATTCTAAATTCTTAATACTAAGTTTTAAATGGCAATGTTGCTTATCAACATCAAGCACTTTAACCCTTATATTTTCTCCAACGTTAACATAATCATTTATATTTTTAACAAACGAATTAGAAATTTCTGAAATATGTACTAATCCACTATAATAATTATCTAAATTAACAAATATTCCGTATCTTTCTATTCCAGTAACACAACCTGTAACTACGTCTCCAACATTATATGTACTTTTTTCCATAAAGCCACAATCTCCTATTCCAGTTTAAATTATATCAGAGATATACATTTTATACAAGGTCGAAAATTCATCGTAAACAAATGTTATTATAATAACATATAAATACTTACTCAAATCTAACAATTTATATCAATTAATTGCATAATGCCATTTAAATATGATATAATTATGCGTGGTGATTATGATGAATAATGAGGATTTAAACAAAAAAATAAAGCTTATCATAGATAAAATTAATCCATACATAATAAGTGATGGTGGAAACCTTGAATTTATAAAATATGAAGATAAGACCGTTTATGTGAAGCTTTCCGGTGCATGTGCTGATTGTGGTATGTTGGATATAACTTTAAAAGATGGTATTGAACAGTTGATTAAAAATGAAATACCAGAAGTCGAAAATGTTATTAATATTGGTTAAATCCATTCTGTTGTAAAAATGTTAGAATAATTTTTAGTTAATATGGCATAGATATTTTTTACATATTTCTCGTACTCTACACTTCTTGATATGAGTGAGAGTATTTTTTTTTCGTCATCATTTCCGCTAATAATTCTATCATATAGATCGAAGTAGTGACTAGGATACATTAACCTTGCATATATCAACTTACCATCTGATTCTGAAAAATCACATTTGTTCAAAAATAAAATAATATCTGCGTAGTTGTAGTCATCTTTAATAAATATATACTTTAAATACTCTGAGATATCACGTGCAAAGTAATCAACTATAATGTTCATAGGATTATTAAAATTGTCTTCTGTTACTACTCTTTTATGCGAAATAACAACATTAGTCTCGTTTTTATTTATAGTATTGTCAGTGAGATAGGAAATAGCCGTTTCTGTCATTCCAATGTAATAATTTATACTTTTAGATATAAGAGGATATTTATTTTCTATATGTAAAAGTTGGTATTCAACATAATCTATTTTTTTTGTCCACATTTTCACCCAATCTGTCCTATTAATACTTTGATAATTTTCAAACAATATAGGCGTTAATTTTGACTTAACAATAATATTTTCCAAATTAATTTTAACATCGGTTGATTTTTTTAAAAGAATATAATACCCTTTACTAGTTAGAGTCAAATACTTTTTCTCAATATTCTGAATTAATTTGTCATACAAGTTATTTTTATTAGTTAAGTGGTGAATTTCTGTCAATTCCAATTCAGTTCGTTGTGCTGGCATAAAAATATATTCGTTTGAATTGTATTTAAATGAATATATACTCCCTTTATTTAATATTTTTAAAACAGGTATCTTATAAAAGTATTCAATGATATTTTTTATAGGTATCACCTCCTTAGTATATATGCAAAAAAAAAGGAAAATATTATTTTGATCTTCCTTTAGAATCATTATTTACATTTTCTTGAACTCCTATATTTAGTTCATCACACATTGCCTTCAAACTTTCGTTAGCTTGATCAAGTTGATTTGTACTAGAATTCAACTTATTAGTCTTATCGCACATTAAATTAAGTTCTGCTTGTGTTTTCTGTGATTCTTCATTTAAACTTTCTTCCATTAGATTAAGTCTTGTTGAAATCATTTCTTTTAGATAATTATTTTCATCGCGAACTTTATTATTTTTCTCCTGTGCTTGTTCATACTCATGTTGTGCTTTTTCTTTTTCTAGAGTCATTTGTTTTTTCTTTTCTATCTGTTTCTTAAGAATTTCTCTGTATTGTTCCAATGCTGCAATTGTATCTTGGTCGTTAATTGTAGTAATGATATCAGAATTATTATTTATTGAACTGTTACTATTAGTGTTAGTTTCAAAATTATTTTGAACATTTTCATTTAGTTTACTATCATATTGTTCAGAAGGCATTACAAACTCATTTGGAATAATTAAAGAAGTATTAGGTTCTGTAGAAATTATACTTACACCAGTTTCAATCTCATTATTATCATTATTTTTCACTTGGCTATTATTTGTACTAGTTTGGTTATCATTTGTAGGATTAATAGCATCTATTCTTCCTGATATATTTGTAAGTTCATCACGTCCTAGACGATATGTTGTATCTTCTTGGTTGATATTAGAATCATTTTCCACTTGACTATTATTTGTACTAGTTTGGTTATCATTTGTAGGATTAATAACGTCTATTCTTCCTGGCATATTTGCAAGTTCAGCACGTCCTAGACGATATGTTGTATCTTCTTGGTTAGAATTTTGTTTTTGTTCTTTATTATCATCTGTTGCGAATTGTTTATTAATCATTTCTTCAACTGTTTGTGGAGAAATGATATCATCCACATTAATATTATCTTGAACGTTGCTTGGTTCATCATTAGCTGCCATTTTCTGTTGATACATCTTACCTACAATAGGGACATTTTTGATAAAGTCTTTCCACCACCTTGAAATGCTATTTCTTGCACGTTCAGCAACCTTTAGCAGTCTAACGCTTACATGTAAATAGTTTTCATCTTCAAGGGCTAAATTGAGATATTCAACTTGATCTTGTAATTTAGCTAACTTTCTTTTCACTATTTCTTGATTGTGAACACCAATGCTAGCCATATTTGCTACCTTAGCATACGCTTTTATATCTTCTTCTTTCTTATTTTTTTTCTTCATTAATTGGTTATAACGCCAAAGTTTATATTTATTATGGATAGCATCAAATGTTCTAGAGTAGAATTGAATCTTTTTTTCATTCCCATTTACAACACTATCATAATCACGATCCACAAATTCATAATTAGTTTCATTATTATTCATTGTAAAACCCTCCTATCTAATTATTCATCTTTTGAAAGTTCACGTAATACATCCTTAATACGATTCCATTCGTTTTCATCATCTACACCAAGAAGTTTAGGTTGCCCAGAACTGCGATCTATATTAGAAACATAAACAGTAACATTACCATTGTCATCTTTTTCATCGCGAGTATAAACAACATACTCCTTCTTATTGTCTTTAAATTCAAATGCTAGAATCACTTCTACTTTTTCTACTGAGCCATCTTCGTTTACAATAGACATCATCTTTTTTTCTTGATTTTCCATTTCCATGTTAAATCCTCCCTTACTATTCATATAAGAATATTTTATCATAATTGTAAAATTTTACAATACTTATTTGATTTTTTTTAATAAAAAGTACTTTGCACCATATGCACAATAATTATCTATATAATCATTTAATCTTTTAATATCGTTGCAATCGCTTACATTCTTGTTATCAGATTTATAAAAGCCTTTCAAGCGTAGTTTATCATAAGAATAATCTCCTACAATATAATCAAATGGGTTAAAATAATCGGTATATGTATCAATAAATTCTTCTAAGTCAAAGCAATCTCTATGGCTTTTTTCTAGTGTATATTTATTGCCTTCTACTTCAATTTTTAATTTTTTTTCAGTATTTTTCATAAGCATCCCTCTGTCAATAATTATAGCATAAATAAAAAAATGTTCAACAAATTAGTCTTTACTCAACTGGTAAGGAGTAACTTGCTGAATCTTTTGTAAGTGAATTTAAATAATAATCTGGAATAGATCCCTGAACAACTTTTATTGATAATGGGACTTCTGTTTTCACAACAACTTCTTTAGTTCTAGATGGCATAGTAATTCTTTCTCTAACTTCTATTTGAATTGATGAGGTCAAGTATACACTATTTATTCCATATGATTTTACCTCTGTTTTCAAATGTGTCATAACCTGTCCTATAAAATTTAATTTTATTGGTATAACTGGACCATTATTAGCTAGTAAAGTATCAGAAAGTAACATTCCTGTTGGTATCTCACATACAACACCCTTTTTAATCTTTTTAAATCTAAGTCCATAAAATGTATCCGCTAAATCTATATCTTTTATATTTCCATTTTCTAGTTTTATTAAATTATTTTGAACTCTTTTCGTTACATTTTCAAGCAATAAGTTAGCTTCTTTTGCTCTAAAGTCAATTAGTTGAACTTCTCCATCGCTATTTTTTACAATTTCAAAAATATTGTTATCCAGTTCTTTAACAAAGTTCTTATCTAACGAGTAGTTAATCATATAAGTTCCAAATCTTTTTGCTTCTATTTCTGAATATGATGCAATTCCTGGACTAACCTTAGAATTTACAACGTTAACAAGGATAATGGCGAAAATCAAACTACTTATAATAATCCAAAATAAAATTGTAAAGTTCTTTTTTATTTCCATACTTTATGATATGAAAAAGACAAAAATAACATTCTATTACTTTTGCCTTAATCTTACATTTTTAGATTTATTAAAATTACATCCTCTCCTATTTTTGCAATATCTTTCCATAGAACTAACAAATCATCATCTTTAGAAAAAGATAGAAATTTTTTATTTGTTTCTATTACTAGTGATTCTATATTACCAGCTTTATCAACATTTGCATCTATAATACTTCCTACATTTCTACCATCAACCATATTAACAATATTTTTAGATTGCAAATCAGAAAGTCTCATCTACATCACCTAGCAAATTATATGCTTTATGTATTAGCGTAATACTTTTTTTAATGAATTTATTGCTGATTTTTCTAATCTAGAAACTTGGGCTTGGCTAATAGATAATTCTTCTGCTATTTCCATCTGGGTTTTACCAATAATGAATCTTTCGTCTAATATTAATTGTTCTCTATCACTAAGATTGTTCATTGCTTCACTAACAGCTAACTTCACTTCCATATCTTTGCTATTTGTTTTTTTATCTTCAATCTGATCACATAAATAAATTGTGTCTCCTCCATCATTGTAAATTGCTTCAAACATACTAACTGGTTCACGTAGTGAATCAAGAGCATTTACAACATCAAAGGTTGAAACTTCTAACTTTTTAGCAATCTCTTCTACTGTTGGTTCAACTCCATTAGTCGCAGTGTATTCTTCTTTATATTTTAATGTTTTATAGGCAATGTCTTTTAGTGATCTACTTACTCTAATTGAATTGTTGTCACGTAAGTATCTTCTAACCTCTCCTAAAATCATGGGTACAGCATAGGTTGAAAACTTAACTTCATGTGACAAGTCAAAGTTATCAATTGCTTTTAATAATCCTACACATCCTACTTGGAATAAGTCATCCATATTTTCACATCTATTATTAAATCTTCTTAGAATTGAAAGAACCAATTTTAAATTTCCGTTTACTAAGTCTTCTCTAGCAAAAGGATCTCCTTCTTGCATTTTTCTAAATAGTTCATTCATTTCTTTACTACTTAATACTTTAATATTTGCTGTGTTCACACCACTTATTTCTACTTTGTGGCGTGCCATATAAAAAACTCTCCTTTCATATTTCTTATGATATAAAAGAAGAGTTCTTATACATTAAATTATTTTATTTATTGCTTTTTCATATATTTGTTCTAATTCTTTGCTTTGTTTTTCTGTTAGCTTTTTTCTTTCTTTTGTATGTGATGGTAATGTAGAAACGTGGATATCTACAATTTTTCCATTTTTTACAAAGACAACAGTGGGAAAATATAATCTTTTAATACTGTCATCATTCAATCCTTGATAACTATCTGCCTTATCGCCAAGTGCTTCAATAATCTTATAATAACTATCACTACCGTCCTTTATAACCCCAATACTACCATCTTCTTTTAGACTTTTTTCATCTCGTTCAGAATAAGCATTACAATAATATATTTTGTCTAGTCCAGTTGATTCCTTAGCATTGAATAATGAAGTTAAAATGTGTCTAGACCATGAACTTTCTGGATATCCAAAGTAAATAACACCAGTTTCATTTTTTAAAATTTGTGCAGCTTTTTTTGTACTTATATATGTTACTCCATTTTTTTCAGGAACTTCTACAGAAAGATATGAAACACCTGATAAGTTCTTTGTGCCATTAAATCTTTCATATTCTGATTTAAATTTTTTCTCGTCCTTGCTTATTTTTTCACTTTTTATAGTAAATATAGATAAAATTATGACTATTACTAATATTACCCCTATTAAGCTATAAACAACTTTCTTTTTCATAAACGCACCTCATCTATTTATTACTTCTTCTATTTGTTCTAATAATCTTTTTGTATCAAGTTTAGTTCTTTTTTTTGGACCTTTTATATGTATATGCTTTCTCATCTTTCTATTTTGATTACGTATTTCCATCATAAAATCTATCTTGTCACTATTATATACATATCCTAATTGGTTAATAACAATTGCATTTTTGGAAAGACAAATTACTGCCACTCCATAGTCTTGGGTAAGTACAATATCTCCTTCTAAAGCATCATTTTCTAACTTTGTATCTACTGCATTAGCACCTTTTGCTACCTTAATTATGGTTGTATCTAAATTAATTTCATGTTCGCTATCAACATAAATAATTACATTTATATTATATTTCTTAGCGAGGTCAACAATTAAAACTAGATCTGGGAAGGCATCTCCATCAACTAAAATTCTCATATTAATTTTTTAAATTCCTTTGGAGTTTTTACCTCAAACATAATCTCTTTCTTTATTTTTGGATAATATATTTTTAAGCGATTGGCATGTAGGCATAGTCTTGTTGCTTTACTATTTTTATCTTTTTCTCCATATTTGTTATCGCCTACAATTGGACAGCCTATATTAGCAAGTTGAACTCTTATTTGATTTTTCCTACCAGTTTCTAGATTTATTTTTAACAAAGAGTATTTATCGTTTTCTTTTATAACTTCATAATTAGTAATTGCTTCTTTTCCTTCTTTTTTATTAGTAATATATACTAAATTAGTTTTAGTTTCTAACAAACGATTAACTAATCTTGCTTTTTTAGTTTTCAATTTTCCTGTAACAACTGCGATATATTCACGAACAGATACGTAATCATTCCAATTTTTCTGCAAAGTGTTTTTCATTTTTTCATTTTTAGCAAATAAAACTATACCACTTGTATCTTTATCTAATCTATGAACAATGTAGACCTTTGCTCTTTTATCAGTTCTTTTTAAATATTCGGAAATATAATGATATAATGTCTTTTCTTTTTCTTTTATCGTTGCAATTGTTAAAAGTCCACTAGGTTTATTAACTACAATTATTTCATCATCTTCAAATATAATTTCAAATGGTAATTCTTTTTTATTTTTCTTATTTGTATCAATTATTATTTCTAATCCCTTTACAACTTTATAATTATATTTGGTTACTTTTGTATTGTTAATATAAATAGAGCCATGTGTTAAATATGACTTAATCTTTTTCTTAGACATATCTAGGTTTTTATATAAGTAATCTAGTAATTCACCATTTTCTTTAACAATAATTTTCATAATAATCCCTCCTAGTTCACACGGATATACATATTATACCAGAAAAAAACAAGAAAAGTTGAAAAATATATAATCATTTTCTTTTTTCTTGTTACAAGAATAAATATTATATGTTTATTTTGTGATGTTCTCGTTTTTTTGCAAGTGCCACTGACTTAGAATAAATAATGTCATTTTTCTTTTTCTACTTGTGTTTTAGAAACATCTATAAACATAGCATGTTCTCCTCCACCTATCATAGAAATTTTCTTAATATTTTTTCTGTTACCTTTCACATTAGATTTCCTAATAAACTATATAAAATTATTTATAGTAAGCATGCCCTGGAAAGTAGGTCAAATCTATTTAACTTTTTGTGTCGGAATTTCATTTCTGGTTTCGTTAATTGTATTCATGTATATCTTTTCTAATTGATTTCTGAAATCTGGTTCAAATACTTCATCTAATGACTTATCATTTCCTGATGTATAAAGGTTGGCAAAATTAGCAAATATTTCTGCTGCTACATTCATTTTTTCTTTATAGTACGCTTTGCCATGACCAAATGGTATCCTTTCAGACAATTCTATTTTCTTATATGTGGCGATAGCTTCAATTATATCTGATACAGGATTATCACTACTTTTGGCGTAAATTTTATTCATTACATTTAATGAAAAAAGAGAAATTTTGACATCTTTTAGAGGACTAATAATTTTGAAATTAGGGTTAAGCTTTATTGGAGAGGTATGCGAGTTTTCTTTCTGAGAATCTTCTAGTAACATTTCTGTTAAGCTAGAATTATTTTTAACTTGATTTTCTATTATGATTTTAATTTCATCTTGAGTGTTATTAATTTTCTTTAAAATTGAATTAACTTTTTCTTTATTAAAATCCATTTTATCTACTATTCTATTAATTTTAAATAGATTTCTGCTCATGTCATAAAAATGGCCTACTTCGTGATAGAAAGCGTTAACATCAAACCATTCTATAACATCTTTATCAAAATAAATATGTGGTGGAACATCTTTGGAAATATAGGAAACTCCACTTGTTTTATAATCTGATGGGATAGTAGGTAAATTTGTGATAATACAGTCAGTTTTTCCTAAATTATCAAGCAATGCTTTTCTTTTTTTATCTCCTTTAATATTTTTCTTGCTAAAATTGTAATAGTTTATTAATTTGTCAATATCTTTATCATTATCTGATATAAATTTTATATTATCTACTATTTTAAATTTACTTGGATTTGTTATTGTGTTTTTATTTTTTTTACATTTTTTAAGTTCAGCTATTAAATAATCGTTATAAAATCCTCGGAATTTTGTGTCATATTCTAGTCTTAAAAGCCAAATACTTTCCATTATTTTATTTTTAATTCTGATTCTACTAAGCGTTTCTTTTACTCTTTTATCATCATTTTTATTTAAATTGATATTATTTTTTAATGTCTCAATTCCATTATAAATATCTATTTTCATATTAACCCCCTACTTATAGAAAAAGAAACTGATATTAGTTTCTTTTCATTTCTAGAGAAAACTTTGTAATCCTCTTGCGCTTTTTGGTGTTCTTAATTTATGAAGTGCTTTTGCTTCTGTCAATAAAACTCCTATCTTAGAGGCACCTAAACTTTTTCCGGTTTCTTCTAATGTTTTACAACCTCCACCATCAATACCAAATCTTTTTCTTATAATAAACTTTTCTGTATCTGTTAATTGTGCAGTTTCAAATGACTCTATAAGTTTTTCTCTCATATTATTTTCAATTACTTCTGAATCAACGTCATTATTATCAATCAACATAGAATTATCAGTAGAATCTGATGTGATGGTATTACTTATTACCAATTTGATATATTTTGCCAAGTTTGTATCACTAATTTTAGTATCACCAATAGTGGAATCTAAATAATCACATGTTTTATCAAAGAAACTAGCTACCCTTACTTTTTGGTCATTTGAAATTTTACTATCTTCAAAGACTTGTTCTGTTAAATCTATTTTTTCATCACCTAATTGTCTTAGTCTATAATATTTAACAAAAGACTTTCTTAACTCTAGATCTGTTAATACACCTAATGCATTATCAGAATGTTTCTTTCCATTTTTATAGAATTGTGAGCTAGTAAATTCTGAACTAGATGAAATATCAAACTGACTATTTAATCCCATTTTTTCTTCAATAGAATAGCTGAATGAATTAGCCTGCGTAATTTGTGAAAATGAATTTGCCTCATTTAATTTACCATTTTTAATATTTTCAATCCAAGTTTCATATGTTGTCGCAATAATGTCTTCTGGATCAGCATTCATACTAGAAAGTAAATAAATATTTGTACTTTTTAAATAATTATATACAACATGTTCTGTACCTAAAATAATCTTGTTGTAATAATTTTTTCTTAGTTCCTTATTATCTGTTTCATTTATTTTCTTATATAATTCCTTAACCTCACTAATTCTTAATTTTTCTACATTTGAAAATTGTTCATTCCAATCTTCTAATATTTTTGTTTTATCCATTTTTATCCCCCTCTTTAAATGTGTACACATTATATCAGAAAAAGGAGGAAAAGTCAATGTTTTTTTATAGACTACACCACAATCATAATAAGAAAACATTCATAAATTATAACAGTTATAATGGAGGTTGAATCAAATGAGTTATGATGACAAAATTTCACAAATAATAAAAAATCATAAATTAAAACATAGATTACAGGAAATAGGAATATATCCAAATATGGGAGTGAAAAAAATAGTCGGTCCTACTGGACCTAAGGGTGATATTGGTCCCACTGGTCCTCAAGGTAACGGATTACAAATAATGGGATCATATAGTAGTGAAGAGGAATTATTACAGCATCATCCTACTGGTAATATTGGTGAAAGCTATATTATAAGTGGAGATTTATATGTATGGAATGACGAAGACAAAAAATGGGAAAATGTTGGTAATGTACAAGGACCTACGGGAATAGCTGAAAAAATAAAAATTAATACTACAACTACAACTGAAAATGGAGGGAAAGCCGAAGTAATTGATACATTTGAGAATGATACTCACGTTTTAGATTTTGTTATACCTAGGGGTGATGTTGGTAAAACTGGGCCTACTGGACCACAAGGTATTAAAGGTGATATTGGACCTACGGGACCTCAGGGGATTCAAGGCCCTACAGGACCAGCACAAGAAATCTTACCAACAAGTTATAATGCTATATTATTTGCTAGCTATGCCCAAGCTCACTATTCTAGGGTAATGCAAATTCAAGATATTATCGAAATACCTGATAATAATAATTTCTTCACCCAGGTTAATGATACAGAATTTTCTGTCAATACTCCTGGATACTATGAAATAACTGTTTGTGGGCAAATATCTGGTGTTGATCAAAGTCATGGGGCTATATTTCACCTATCAAATAGTAATGGTAGTGTAATTCAAGATCTTTCTTTTGAATTAAAGGCAGGAACTACCAATAGAATGGATTGTTCTGAAACAGTAATTACTAAGATAGATACTCCAACTAACTTATATATCAGATGTGGAATTATAGGAGATCAAGGGACTGCTAATATTGATTTTGCTAATGTAAATTTAATTATCAAAAAATACAACTATTAAAAAAGAAGCTTACTTTTAAGAGATAAGCTTCTTTATTTCTTCTTTATAGGACACTACTCCATTTTGATTAAATGGATCTACTTCAAATAGATAGGCACTAAATACTGCGGATAACATGAAGAATGAACTTAATTTTCCGATATTATTTATAGTCATTTTATCTATATCAATTATAATACTTGGTGTATTACCATTTTTATGGGCTCTACATACTGCATCACAGACTTTATTATTTATATTTGAAAGTGTTTCATCTCCTACTTTTATTTCTTCATCAAAATCTAATTTTAAAATTGTTTCAAATATAATTGGATTACCTTCTTGTAAGAATTGTCCTAGAGAATGTAAATCTCTTGTATTAACAGTAGAAATAGGAAAAATACCTAATTTATTTTTTCCTTCACTTTCACCAAATAATTGTTTTAGCCACTCAGTATAATAATAAAGTTCTCTATTATAGACACTGAAGTTTTCTATGTATTTGCCTTTTGAAAATAGATTTATTCTAAGTTTAGCATAATAATAAGCATCATCTATTAAGCCTAGTCCTTTTTTATAACCATCTAATAATTCATCTATATCTAGATTCATCACTGATAATGGAAGAAGATGAGCTGCGGTCATTAAGCTATATCTTCCTCCTATATCATCGTTCCAATCAAATGATTCATAGCCATATTTCTTTACTTCTTCTCTTAAGTAACCGGAATCCTTATTAGTAGTAACAATTATTCGTTTTCTAAACTCTTCATTAGTATATTTCTTTAGTAGTTCATTTTTTATTATCTGATATGTTAATTTTACTTCAAGAGTCGTTCCTGATTTACTAATGACATTAACAAATACTTCTTTATCTTTTATATAGGCTAGAATTTCATTCAAGTATTTACTTGATAAGTCATTTCCTATATAAATAACTTCTGTTTCAGATTTTTTGAAGTTTGATAAAAATATTTTACTTATGGCATAACTTCCTAAGAATGATCCACCTATTCCGATAACTAATAGACAATTACTATTTTCTTTTATTTTTTGGGAAACCGATTTGATTTTATTTATTTCATCAGTACTAATAACATTATTATAAAATCCTGCCATAGGACTATTATAAATTTTATTTAATAGTTTTTGTTTTTCATTTGTATCAACTTCTACTTTAGAATCCATATAAGTAGAAAAATCAAATTTAATCATTAGCTGCCTCCTTAATATAGAGTGATACTTCATATTTTTTCTTTTTATCACTAAGTTTTATTTTATTTTTACTTCTTTGAGTTTTACCATCAATAATTAGTTTTTCTTCTTTACCAATATTTACTTTTATATTATATGTTGAATCATTATATTTATATTTAATTTCAAAATTTTTAAAGCTATTTGGAACTTTTGGATCTAGTACTAGGCTATCTCCATATTTCTTTATTCCTAATATTTCTTCTACACCTACTCTATAAAACCAACCTGCAGAACCTGTATACCAACTCCAGCCACCATGTGCCTTATATTTTGGATTAGAGTAAATGTCTGCGGATATAACATATGGTTCAATCTGATATGTAGATACATCACTTTCATTAAGACTTCTATTAACTGGATTAATCATTTGGTAATAGTTCCATGCCTTAATAATATTTCCTGTTTTTAATAAAGCCATGATATACCATGATGTTGAATGAGTATATTGTCCTCCGTTTTCTCTGATTCCAACTGGATATTTTTTAATATAACCTGGATCATTTAACGTTTTATCAAATGCTGGTGTAAGTAGTTTGATTATTTTTAGATCTTTATCAACTAAGTTTTCTTCAACCGAATTAATAACACTAGTTACCTTATCTTCAGGACAAACATCACTTAGGATTGAAAAACTTTGAGAAATAAGATCTATCTTACATTCATCATTTTCGTGGGATCCTAACTTCTCTCCATTATCAAAGTAAGCTCTTAGATAATATTTTCCGTCCCATGCATTATTATTTAAAGCATTTTTTAATTTTTCATTAAATTCTTCATATTTAATAGTGTCAAAACTACTATCATAATCTTTCATAAATGAAATGAATTCTGCAATAATTTGATATAAGAAGAAACCTAGCCAAACACTTTCTCCAGAACCTTTAATACCAACTTTATTCATTCCATCGTTCCAGTCTCCTCCACCCATAAGTGGTAAGTTATGTCTACCCATACTTGACATAGAGAGTGATAGGGACTTTAGAAGATGGTTTAGAAGTGTTTCTGAATAGTTGCTATAATTAAATATCATTCCTCGTTCTTGTTCATATTCTGTTAATTTATCACCTACAACGTATGGTACTTCTTCAGTTAAAATAGTTGTATCATTAGTTACTCTTAAATAGTAAAGTGTTGCATAAACAAGCCATAAATAATCATCTTTATATCTACTTCTAAGACCAAATCTGTTTTTATCATGCCACCAATGAAGTACATCTCCTTCTTCAAATTGATGCATTGCATTTTTTAATATTTGTTTTCTACTTACTTCAGGTAAAACTAAGCAAATATTCATAGAATCTTGTAATTGATCCCTATAACCAAAGGCTCCACTTACTTGATAGAATCCAGCTCTTGCTAAAAGTCTTGAAGAAATAGTTTGATATAAGTACCAGCCATTAATCATATAATTGAAACTTTCATCTTTAGTTTTAACTTCAATCTTTGATAATGTATTTTTCCATTTTTCTTTGACTAATTTAAATTCTTTAGTAGTTTTTTCTACATCGCCGTATTTAACTACCATTTCTTCTAATTTAGAAACGTCTCTATGACAGCCTAAACTAAATATAACTATTTTTTCATTATTTTTAGGAACTATGGTATTAATACCAATTTCTTTGATAAGAATTTTATCATCAACAAATTTAGTAATCTTTTCACTAGAAGACATAAATACATTAACATCACTATAGTCATTACTATAAACATTACGCATTTTTAGATAATTGTCTTTGCCCATTGCTTCCGTTAAGATATGTCTACTTGTCTTTTCTTCGAAATTACCTAATACTGGATTAATAAAGAAATCTATATCTATGGAAATATCTTTATTAGTTTTATTCTTTAATTTAACTATGTATAGTTTTACTGGATCATCAACTGCGACAAACTCAACTATTTCTTTATGAAGATTTTCTCCTTCACTTTCTAAGATACTATATCCAAAACCATGACTGCATCTTGATGGATCAAATAATGAATTATTAATTTTTATTCCTTCTGACTTATCATTTAAAACCATTTCATTTGTCCAAGAACTTATTTTAAATTCTCCACTATTATAGCCATATGTGTAACCACAGCCATTGTTTGTAACGATAGTACCGAAAGATTCGTTTGCTATAACGTTGCTCCATGGTGTTTTAGTGTTATTGTTTTCTATTACATATAGTGAACCGTCATTACTAAATCCTCCATAGTTATTAAAATATTTTAGATTTTTAGTTATAGGCAAGTCTAGATTTTTATCTGTTGTCATTACCTCTGGAACATTAATTTTATTTCTTCTTTGAAGGCGTTCTACTTCATCTTTTAGTGATGTATGAGAAGATATATTAAACATAAGTCTAGGTACTGTTTTTAGAAGTGTTTTATCTTCTTCACTAATTATATTTTTAGAAATAACTTGAACATTTCCTGGAGTATTTGAAAAACCATTAACTGCATACACTCTATATAATTCATCATCTATTTCTTTTTTGATTGTCTTAGAATATTCTTCATTTTCACTATTTATAATGATGATATCAACAAATATAGATTTATTTTTGAAATATTCGAAGGCTTTTAAAATTTCAAATACAAAGGCAATATCACTTATACTATTTATATTTACTAAAATAATTGGTCTATCTCCACTAATTCCAAATTTCCATAATCCACTTTGAGATAATGCATTTTGTCTTAATATTTGTTTTCTATCTTCTCCTACTGTAATTTTAGTAGTTTGATATAAGTAGTTGAGCATAATATTATAAGTTCTCATTTCACTACCAACGACATTAATCATTTTAGTGTTCATAATGTTCATAAGAGAGGCAACTTGAAATGCTTCATCTATTTTCTTCTTTGTATCATAACTATTAACAATATCAAATAGTTGTTCCATACTTCTTCCAAATCCATTTATAAAATAAATTGTTTTTGATGAGTTTGGTGCGATTTCTACTGTATTTCTTAAACTCATAACAGGATCAATACTATCACCTACATTACAACTTAAATTTTTTGATAATGCTTGTGGATTCTGATAAGTTCTATTTCTACCAACAAAATTAAATCTATCTGTTTCATATGTGTATTTATCTTTAGGATCATCTATTAGAAGTCTTTGAATCATATAAGCATTTATGTTTGATGTTCTACTTTTTCTACGCATTATAAGTGAATGAGTTTTATCATCGTAAGTTGATGATAAAAACATATTTTGGAAAACACGATGGGATACATCATCCATATTCTCACATAAAATTGGTTCTGTATAACTTGTAACTTGTAATAGCTTGAAGTCATCAGAATCATTATAGAAAGTAATTTTACGTATTTCTGCATGATGATTTTGTAACACAGTTATTTCTGTTTTAGTAGAAATAAGTCCATCTCTTCTAAAGTACTTTATTTTATCTGATGAGAACACAACTTCATATTTATCAGGCTTTTGGTTTATTGGTGCATAGGTATTAGACCAAACCTTTTTTGTATCTAAATCTTTTATATAGAAGAATATACCATAGTCCTGTTCTGTTATTTTTCTATAACGATTTAGTTGTAACATACGATATCTAGAAAAACTATCACCACGATCATTCATTAGTAAAGTGTATTTCTTATTTGATAGTACACTAACTTCTGGCATGTTAGAGATATAATCAAATTTTCTAATATCATTTTCTATAACTTCTCTTTTGTAGTTATATTTTTTGTATCTAGCCATTTTCATATCAATATCAGCTTTTACTTGAACTTTTTCTTTTAGTAAAATATCATAGGTTTTAACTCCAACATTTTGATGAAAATAGTCTTTAAGTATTCCTTTTTTTAGGTAGTTTGTTAATCCCATTAAGCTCATACCTTGGTGATGAGCAAAGCACGCTCTAACAACTCCTTTGTTACTATAATCGTATGATTCATAAAAACCATAGGCTGATAGCATATTAAGTTTTTTGAATTTTATGATGTTTTCGTATACTTCTCTTGGGTAAAGTTCCGTAGCCATAAATGATGAATATGGAGAAATTACTATTCTATTATTGTTGTCTTCCCTGGCCTTTAAATATGGAACAGAAAAACTATAATATTTGTAACTATTTGAGTTATCTAGTTCATTGTATGCTGACTCTGATATTCCCCATGGAAGTTTTCTATTAATTCCTTCTATGTAAGATTTTTGACATAGATGGGCAAATTGATAAGATTCATCTAGTAATGTATTTGAATAGTTCTTCATAAATAAAAGTGGCATATAATATTCAAATGCAGTTCCAGACCATGAAATTAAGCCTTTATGATGAAGATAGGTAGTTAATGATTTATCAAGACAGAACCAATGTTTACTAGAAACGTCTCCTTTGGCGATTGATACAAAACTAGTAAGACGTGATTCTGATGCAAATTTATTATAATTATATATTGATAAACGAGATTCTAGGCTTTCATATCCAATACTAAATACATCTTGTTTCGTGTACAATTTTTTGAAATTAGCTTTTTTAATCATCTTTTCACAAAGTTTTGCTAATTCTTTAAAATTGTTATCTTCTAGATATGACTGACAAACCATTAAAGCAGCAATCAAGTTTCCTGAATCAATAGTTGAAACAAATTTAGGATATAAAGGACTTTTATCTTCAATAGAATACCAATTATATAAATGCCCATTCCATTTTTCTAGAGAATCAACTGATTTTAAGATATTTTCTAAATAGTAAATTGATTTATCAAGAGAGATAAATTCTAATTCTTTAGCACAAATGACACTGGTTAGTGAAAAAGCAATATCAGTTGCTGATGTCCTATTATCCATTTTCATCTCTCTATTATCTTGAAAGTTATCTGGAATTAAGAAATGATTTTCTTCTTTTAAAAACTCTTCAAAGTAATTCCAAGTTTTTTTGGCAATACTTTTCATTTCTTCAAGTTCACGATCATCAACCCTTTCTACTTCATGATTAATATTACTGCTTACATAATGAAGTAAGAATGGTGCACTGATAAATACTAGTGCTACTACAATCATTGAATAGTTAGTTGTCAAAATACCAACTATTAGAAGAATTAATCCTAAAACTAAGTTAAAAATAAAACTTTTTAAATATGATGCTAAGTCACCTTTTGACTTCTTTTCTACTTCTTCTGCAGTTGTCCAGTTAAGTAGTTTTTTATGTGATATAAAAAGTCTATACATAGTTCTTATAAAAGCATCTAAGTATAATTTTGTATAGAATGGTATAGTAGAAAAAACTAGGAAAGAACGTAAGAAAAGGGATTTTCCTCCAAACATTAAGTTTTTATAATATACAGTAGTTAATTTCTTTTTCTTTACATAAAGTTTGCTTTTTAAATATGAAAGAATTGGTAAAGCAATAACTAAGAATATAAATAAAATCCAAAGATAGTTATGTTTACTAAAAATTAAAGAAAGAATTACAATAAGAAGTAACATTGGATATAAAAACATTCTAATAATATTATCAAGTATTTTATATTTACCTAATAAGTTTATTGGATTATGTTCTATTTGTTCTTTTTTATTTTTAGTTTTTGATGAAAGATAACTAATTATTTGTAAGTCTCCTCTAGCCCATCTATGTTGCCTTTTGGAATCTACTAAGAAGTCAGATGGAAAACCGTCGATAAATTCTATATCAGAGACAAAACCACAACGAAGATAATTACCTTCTAATAAATCATGTGAAAGAATTAAGTTATCAGGAAAACGTTCATATAGAACTTGATCAAATACTTCCAAATCATAGATACCTTTTCCTACAAAGCTACCTTCTCCAAAGCAATCTTGATTTGTATGTGGTACTACTACACTATAAGTATCAAATCCCCCAATACCCGCAAATATTTGAGAATAAAGGGAACGATTAGTAGCCTCTAAATCTGTATTAAGTCTTGGTTGCATCATTCCATATCCACTAATAACCTTGGTTTTATCTTGATTTAAGACAGGGTGATTTAGAGGGTGAGCCATACAACCTACTAAATTTAAGCAAGAATTTAGGACAAGTTTAGTATCAGTATCTAGCGCAATAACATATTTTATTTTCTCATCTAAATTATCAAGGGTTGATGTAAAATAATAATCCTTTTTTTCTTCTTTTGTTAATTTATTCAAAAGATATCTATTAAATTGTAAAAGTGCTCCTCTTTTTCTTTCATAACCTAAGTAACATTCTTCACTTTCATTCCAAACTCGATTACGATATAAAAAGAAGAAAATATCTTTTTTGTATTTTTTATTTAAGCTTTCTGCATACTTTTTTCCATATTCAGCAATTACACTATCATTATCAATTACTTTTTTATCTGATGCGCTGACATCTCCTAGTAGGGAAAAATATAAATGTTCTGTCTTATTTACAACATAGTAAGTTTCTAATGTATCAAACATTTCTTTTATTTTCTTTGTATCAGCAATGATTGTTGGTATTACAACCATAGTAGCAGACTCTTTTGGAAGTCCTTTAGCATAATTTAATTTAGGAAGTGGATTAGATGGTACATGCTTATTTAAAAATTGATTAGTAAGTTGAACTACTATTTGTAAAACTGGAATAAATAAAATTATAAAACCAATTACTTTAAGAGGAATGAAGTAGAAGCTTAAGAAAAATGAAATTACGCAGGTAGTAAAAAGAAGCCAAATTATATATAATGCAACCCTAACCATTTTATTTTTCTGTGGGAATAATAAATATCCAATATGGAAGTTATCATCATTTTTTTCTTCCATTAATTTTTTTACTATTTCAAATTCACTACATTTTGTTTTTTTAGAAATCTTATATATTTGTTTTCTATACACTTCCTTTGTATCAGTAGTCATACTATCGTAAACTTTATCTTCAACTAGTAATTTTTCACATTTACTAGCCTTTTCAAAAATATCTTCTGTTTGATATTTCATAATTTCTTTTAGGTTGTTGAATATATTAGATATTAGTAAATTCATATTTATTTGTTCTTGATATTCATCATTAATAATTTGTCTTAGACTTATATTATTTTCTTCTAAATAATTATTAAACTCTCTAAATTCTTTATTAGCTGCTTCTCCTAATAATTTTAATTCTTGATTTAATTCAAAGATAAAAACATTTTGTCTTGGAATATCTTTATCAAATGTAAAATCACGTATAACTGAGGAATTATTTTGTAACTCTTTAATCATATCGTGAACTTTATCTTTTATTTCTAATCTTTGGTATGATAATTCACATATAGAATTTAATTTATCAGTATAGATAAAATATAAAACGGGTATTACTAAAGAAAGTTCTTTGTAAGTGAAATAATTTTTGCTTTTTCTTTGATAAGAATTCATTTCTTTCATTAATGATTTGTATGAAATATTATATTGATTTTTATTAATAATATCATAAATAATTGGATAAATATTATCAACGTGTTTTAAAGCTTTTGATAAACCTTTTTTATCGTCAATTAAAATATTTTTATATTCGACAACCAAGTAATAATTATCAATCAACCATTCATTAGTGGTACCAACATTTTCATACTTTTTTGTTTTATCAACTAAAAATGAATAAAAGTTGCTAATGTCATTAAAATTTTCTAAAAACTTCTTTAATAATTTATGCATCATATCCTACTCCTATCTATAGATTAGTATATCATGATTTATAAATTTTATAAAGATTAGAAGAAACAAAAAAACCGTTAAAAAACGGTTAGTTTCATTATGGCGGAGACAGAGAGATTTGAACTCTCGCGCCAGTTGCCCGACCTACACCCTTAGCAGGGGCGCCTCTTCAACCTCTTGAGTACTACTCCGTGCCATAGATAAATTATACAAAATTTGATTATTATAGTCAATAACAAAATAAAAAGAATTAGCAATTTTCTTCTAATTCTTTAACATCTCCAAAATAGTCTTTTAAAATATTGATTCGATTTTCATTATCGAATTTTGATCCACTTGCGCATTTATGTCCACCACCACCAAAGTTAGAAGCAAAATCGGCAACATTTATGTTTTCCTTATTAGTTCTATAAGAAATTCTACTTGATGCATCTATCAAGATAACTAAATCAATATCATCATACTTTTGAGAGATATAATCTCCAATAAAACTCTTATTAGTCTCAGCAAATATAACTCCACATCTAAATCCATTAATTAAAACTTTTTGCATACCTTTTTCTTTCTTTTTGATATATCTATCAAGTTCTTCTGTTCTTAACTTTATATATCTTTTTTCAAAAGTTGTAAAAGTAAAAGGCTTATCCTTCTTTAATCTTCTTATCATCGATTTTATAAAATCGTATCTTTCCATTGATTCTTTAATAATATCGATTTGTTTTGGAATATCGCTTGTAAAAGCAAATGTATCAAGTTCTCGCACATATTCAACATAAGTTTTTATGTTATCTTTATTTAATTCAGGATATTTTTCTTTTAAATACTCATAAAATAACTCGGTTCCACAAGTTCTTCTATTATTTAAATCAACTTTAACTGTAGCAAACTCATACTTATTTGCAAATAGATGAGTTTCATGGTGATCAAAAACTTTTATTGGTTTATTTAAACTAAGTAAGACACCATACATTTCTTCTGTTAAGGATAAATCTATAAAGTACATTTCATCATAAAGTGATAAGTCTGTTGTCTTAAGTTCTTCCATTAAATTAGTTAAATCTTTTATATCAACACATTTATAATCAAATGATTCATTTGTTAATCCAAGCAATATAATAGGGGAAACACCATCTAAATCAGTATGTGTAATTAAATACTTTTTCATTAATTATAAACCTCGCTTTTCAAGTCATCGATAAATGTATTCATGTATTGTAAATAATCATAACCATCATTTATTTCATCTTGAGTCAAACTCTTTAATGACTTTATTGAAACAATAGATGCCCCTGCATTTTTTAATTTTGCAACATTTTCATCATTAACACTTTTTTCTAGTACGAACACATAAGAATTACTTTTATTAGATACCAGGTTTTTAGCTTCTTGATAATCACTTTTTTTGTTTTTACTTTCATCAATGCTTAAAACGTTGTATCCATATTTTTCTAAAAATTTAAATAAATCATTTCCAACAATAATTGTTTTATTACTTGCATTTTCAGCAATAACCTTTATATTGGCATCCAACATAGAAATATTTAATTTTAATTCTTCATAAGCGTCATTTATTTCTTGTTTTAAAATAGTTGAATTAGTATAACTCAATAAACTATCTTTAATATTTTGAGCGAGCATAAGATAATTTGATGGACTTAACCAAAGTTCTTCCTCTTCATAAGTATCATTTAAACCTTTAGCAACATCGATTATTTTTATGCTTGAATTATAGTTTAAAAGACCTGCAGCTATCTTTTTTTCATCAGTTAAGCCATTATAAACAAAAATATCATTTGTTGAATATTTTCTTAATTGTTTTTTTGATAAAGTATAAGTATCAACGTCACTTCCAACAGGATATACAGAGCTTACTGTTGAATTAAATCCATATATATTCTTAACCAAATATTCGATTGGATACTTAGTAACTGCAATAGAAATATCATCCATATTATCTCTTTTAAAACATCCAGTTAATAAAATTAAAGTAATAAATAAAACAACTAAACTTCTTATTAATTTCATAAATTCGCTTCCTTTTTCTTATTAAAAATATACCAAAAAAGCTTTAATTTGTAAATTATAACTAGAATTGAGCTTGTTCCTATTGTATAATATTTTTGGTGATACTATGAACTTTCTAGAAAAATATGGAATAGTAATAAAAAATGAAGAATTATTAAAAACAGCTTTAACTCATAGCTCAAAAGCTAATGAAGAAAGAAGCAAAAGTTATGAAAGACTTGAATTTTTAGGAGATGCCGTTTTAGAACTTGCTACAAGCGAATATTTTTATTTGCATTCAAACCTTAAAGAAGGAGATATGTCTAAAACTCGTGCAAGTTATGTCTGCGAAAATGCTTTATTTGAATATTCTAAACAAATTGGTTTAATAGATTATATTCGTACTGGAAATGGAGTACCAAAAGATACCGTTTCAATTGTTGCTGATTGTTTTGAAAGTGTTCTTGCTGTAATATTTTTAGAACATGGTTTTTCGGTTGCCAAGAGATTTGCTTTAGGAATAATTGTTCCTTATATTGAAACTAATCACGAATTTATTCATGACTCTAAATCATACTTACAAGAAATGGTTCAAATGGATAAAAAAACAGTTACTTATGAAGTGATAAGCGAATCAGGTCCTGCACATGATAAAACTTTTGTTGTTCACGTTTTAGTTGACGGTCTTGTATTTGGAGTAGGAACAGGAAAATCAAAAAAAGAAGCAGAACAAAATGCTGCAACAGATGCAATAAAAAAAATAGCTTAGAGGTGAAGTATGAAACTTATTAGTATAAAAGCACATGGTTTTAAATCGTTTGCTGATAAAATTGAAATAAGCGTTGATGATAAGATTACTGGTATTGTTGGACCAAATGGAAGTGGAAAAAGTAACGTAGTGGATGCTATTCGTTGGGTATTAGGAGAATCCAGTTTAAAAGAAATTCGTGGAGGCGAAAAATTAGCTGATTGCATATTCAATGGTTCTTCTTCAAGAGGTGCGTGTTCTCGTGCTTGGGTAAGTTTAACTTTTGATAATACAGATCATTATCTAGCAAGTGATTATAATGAAATTGAAATAAAAAGAGAAGTTTATAAAACTGGAGAAAATGAATATTATATCAATAATACAAAGGTTAGAAAAAAAGACATTACCGATTTATTTTTAGATAGTGGAACTAATGCAAACTCATTTTCAATCATATCTCAAGGAAGAATAAGTGAAATTTTAAAAGGAAAACCAAGTGATAGAAGAGCTATTATTGAAGAAGCTGCCAGTGTCTTAAAATATAAAAAAAGAAAAGAAGAAACAAGTAAAAAGTTAGTAAGTACAATGGATAATCTTGATAAAGTGACATTAGTTATAAATGAACTAGAAGGAAACGTTGAACCTTTAAGAAAACAAGCTGAAGATGCTAAAAAATATCTTGATTTAAAAAGTGAACTTGAAGGAATTGAAATTTCTTTAATTGCCAGTGATATTAAAACTATAAATGATCAATATAAAAGTGACAAAGAAAGACTTACATCTTTAAACGAAGAAATTCTTACAATGGATAACAAGCAAACAAGTGAAACAACTAAAATTGAAAGTTTGAAGTTGAGTTCAATTAAAATTGATGAAGAAATATCTTCTTTAACCGATGAACTTATAAGAATAAATGAAACTCTTTCAAATCTTGAAACAAAGAAACAAGTCATGAGTGAAAGAAGAAAATATGAAGTAGATGACCAACTATTAGAAAGTAACATTTTAATATTAAAGGAAAGAATAGTTGAACTTAAGAAAAACATCAGTGTTATCGATTCGGAAGTCACTTCAATAGAAAAAGAAATAGGTGAACTTACAACCAAAGTAGATAATGTTAATACCGAATTAAAAAATGAAAGATTAAGAAAAACAACTTTAATAAGTGAGCTTGATAAAAAAAGTCGTGAACTTGTAAATGTAAGAAGCAAAATAGATGTATTAAATGATCAAATCGAAAACGACACAAAGCTTCCTTTTGCTGTTAAAAGTGTTATTAACAATCCAAGATTAAATGGTATTCATGATGTTTTATCAAAATTAATCGATGTCAAAGAAGAGCACGTTAAAGCAATTGAAGTAGCATTAGGAGCTAATCAAAACGTAATTGTTGTTGATAAAGATGAAAACGCGAAAGAAGCAATTAACTATTTGAAAGAAAATAAACTAGGAAGAGCAACATTTTTTCCGATAAGTGTTATAAAGCCACGTGGAGTGGATGTTGATTCTTTAAAAGTAGCTGAATCTTTAGCAGGATTTGTTGGAGTTGCTTCTAATTTAGTGACTTATAATCCTCTTTATTCTGGCGTTGTTGAAAATCAACTAGGAAATGTTTTAGTTGTTAACAATATGGGCATCATGAATAAACTTGGAAAACTAACTAGTTACCGTTATCGTGTAATAACGTTAGATGGAGAAATACTTCATTCTGGTGGTTCTATAACTGGTGGAAGTGTAAAAAATAATACCAGTGGTTCAATGAATATAAGATATGAACTAGAAAAACTTATTAATGAAGAAAGTATTTTAGTAAATGAAATAAAGTTAATTGAAGAACATATTAATGAAATTGATTTACATCTAAATTTACTTGAAGAAAGTATTAGAAATAGTATAGCTGATCTTTCAGGAAAGAAAGAAATTTTAAATCAAAAACAAATAAGCAGAAAAGAACTTATAAATGATTTAGAAAAGAATGAAAATGAACTTAATGGAACAAAGAATGTTTTAGATGATTCAGTTGATAATGAACTTGATAATATAATGAACGAAATCTTGTCGGTAAGCACTAAAAAAGAAATAAGCACAAGAATATTAAGCGAAAAGAAAACAACAAGAAATGAACTTTCAAATGAATTAAATGAATTAGAAAGTATAAATAGAAAAGCAACTTCTGCATATAATCAAAAACTAAATGAGATAAAAAATTTAGAAGTTAATATCGGTAAGATGGATATTAAACTTGATAATTTACTTACAAGACTTGCAAGCGAATATAATTTAACCTATGAAAAAGCGCATCAAGAATATACTTTAGAAATGGATGAAGAGGTTGCACGTAGTAAAGTAAATCACTTAAAAAGAGATATAAGAGATTTAGGTGATGTAAATGTTGGAGCCATTGAAGAATTCGATCGTGTTAATACAAGATATACGTTCTTAAAGAATCAAAGTGAAGATCTTTTAGGAGCAATAAAAGATTTAAATGAAATAATTGAAGATTTGGATTCGACAATGGAAGAAAAATTTATGAGTACGTTTAATGAAGTTAATCATGAGTTTGGACGTGTATTTAATCAACTATTTAAGGGTGGAAATGCTGAACTTGTGTTAACAGAACCAGAAAACATTTTGGAAACGGGTGTTGAAATAAATGCATATCCTCCTGGAAAAAGTATAAAGAGTATCAATGCTTTATCAGGTGGAGAAATGACTTTAACAGCAATAGCTTTACTTTTTAGTATATTGAATATTAGAACTGTGCCATTTTGTATACTTGATGAGGTGGAAGCCGCGTTAGATGAGGCAAATGTTGATACATTTGGAACATATTTAAAAAACTATGGTGATGTAACTCAATTTATAGTTATTACTCATAAGAAAAAGACAATGGAGTATGCTGATACTTTATATGGAATAACAATGCAAGAAAGCGGAGTATCGAAACTTGTAAGTGTAAAATTAGCAGATGTGTAAAGTTTATAAAAAAATATATACATAATAGAGAATTAATGATAAAATTTAGGTGTGTAATTAAGTTTAGACTTAATAAAAATGTTTGGAGGAATAAAAAATGTTAGAAAACGAATATATTGAAAATCTAGTGGATAAGTTTACCAATATTATTAATGAGGCTAATCATGCTAAAGAACTTTATGTAACTTTAGGTCAAAGATATGCTGAAGGAGAAGAAAATCAAGCTGAAATAACTAATGCATCAGATGTTAATCGTGTTCAAGATTTAGAGGATGAATTAAATCGAATTAATAATACGACATATGCATCATATGCAGAAATGGTTAACGGAGCACCAACAGAAGAAGAATTTCAAGAATGGAAAAATGCTCGAGTAGAAGCTTTACAAAGTTTAATTGAGGAAGAAAAAGTAAGACGTGCAGAAGACATTGCACATATGGAAAACGCAATGTATGACTACAATCAAGATAAAATGGATACTGCTTCTGAAGAATACGATAAAGCCGTCGATGAGTTAAAAAAACATGTTGAAAAAATCAATACTCAAATTGAAAGAACAATAAAAAGAATTCAAATTCGTATAGATGAATTAGATGAGGAAATTGCTGACATAGTTGATGAATTAAGAGAAACTAATGATCATGAAGAAAAAATTAGACTATCTAAAGAATTAGAAAATTATCGTACAATGAAAGTTAGCTATGAAAGTAATTTAGCTGCAATCAATGAAATAAAAACTTTACCAAATGAAATTTCAAATTCGATTGAAGATTATGAAAAGATTGAAGAGTTGTTGCAAACTGCAACTGAAAAAGTAAATGAGGTTAATGGAAGAATTTCTAGAGCAACTGATGAAATTGAAGTAAATGTTTCATATAATGAACAAACTGGAAAATACGTAGTTGAATGTTCATCTGGAAACTTTAAATTAAGTCCAGGAAAAGAATACTCAGAAGAAGAACTTACAAGAGAAAATATTGGAAAGTTATTAAAAGGATTTGTTGGAGCTCTTGCTAATAATCGTGTATCTTTATATAAAAACGGAAAAATGTATATGAAGACTTCATTTGAAAATGCAGCTAGTAATATTGTTGAAGTAGCAAAAGATATGGATAAAACAATAGAACCACATGTACCAGAAACTCCAGAGGTTGAGGCAAAAGGAAATACTAGTAATAATTCTGGAATATTAACAGAAGAAGAAATAGCTACTTTATTAGATGGAATGAATTCTCCTACAAAAGAACAACCTGAAATAGATCAACCTGAACCAGATCAACCTAAACCAGATCAACCTAAACCGGATCAACCTAAACCAGATCAACCTGAAATAGATCAACCTGAACCAGATCAACCTGAACCAGATCAACCCGAAATAGATCAACCTGAACCAGATCAACCTGAACCAGATCAACCTGAAATAGATCAACCTGAAATAGATCAACCTGAACCAGATCAACCCGAAATAGATCAACCTGGACCAGATCAACCTGAACCAGATCAACCCGAAATAGATCAACCTGAACCAGATCAACCTGAAATAGATCAACCTGAACCAGATCAACCCGAAACAAAACAACTAAAGCCAGATGTTGTTGTTAAAAAAGTAATAAAAACAAGAAATTTGCTTAAAAATGGAGTTGCAATTACTGGATCAGTAGCAACTTTTACCGCAACTGCTATAGCAGGAATATCACTTTATGGTATAGTGCCAGCAGTTATTGCAGCATATGGTGCTGCTAATGCAATTATAGATGGAGCAGCAGCCTTTAAATCTTACAAAGTTAGAAAATCATTATCATCAATAGCTGATAAGCATGGTTTAATAGTAAAAGTTGACAAAGATACTAAATCAGTATATTTCTGTGTAAATAATGACTTATCTACAAAGATTACTTCTGAAGATCTTAGCAATCCAAATCCTGAGGTAAGAAAAATTGCTGAGGCATTACAAGCAGATTTAGACCAAAAATTTGAAAACGACAAGAGAAATCTTGCAACTCCTGAACAAATGAAGGAATATGAGGAAAAAATTGGATTTATAACACAAAAACCTCCTCTAGAGTATTGTCAAAAAGTAACTCTTGATAATGTAGAAGCTGCTTATCAACAAATAGGTGGTGTATACTCAATTCATGATAGAAAAAAATTTAATGCTTTTGGCAAAACTTTTACAGCTTTCTTTAAACAAGACGAAGATAAAATAGCTACAGATTTTTCAAATTCTATGCAACCTGAAAAATCAACAGAAGTTATAGATGTTGATTTTAAAGAAATAGAAAATCTAGAAAACGATAAAACTGAAAATAAAGAAGAAAACAAGGAAGAGAACAAAGAGGAAAACAAAGAAGAAACTGAAGAAAAAGCTAGTTCACAACAAAATCCTGAAGAAAAAGAAAACGAAGAACAAAAAGAAGAAACAATAGAACCAGAATTGGTTGAGGAAGAAAAAACATCTGCGAAAGATTCTCAAGAAGAAACACCAAGTGCTTTTGCTGATGTAGATGTAGATGATATAGATAATTCTAAGGATTTGCAAAGAGTTTTACCTAACGAAGAAGAATTAAAAAACTTCACTAGTGGAATAACTGTTGGTGATAATTTGAATGCAAATAGTTCTAGAATACATGAAGAATACGAAAAAATGAATGCAGAATTAGAAAATAGTGAAAATCCAGAAGTTGAAGAAGAGAAAGGAAGAACTTTATAGTATGATAATGGTTGGCAATATTGTGACTTTAGAAGATGGCAAGGAATACTTGTTACTAGAAGAAACAGAAAAAAATGGCGTAAGATATCTTTATGCAGTAAGAGTTTTAGAAAATGATACTCCAACAGACGAATATTTAATATTTGAAGCAATTGTAAATGGTGAGGAAGAATTCTTAAAAAGCGTTGAAGATCAAAAACTATACGAAGAGTTAATTGAAGAATTTTCTGATATAGTTGCTGATAAAATCTTAGATGGTGAGCCATTGGTTGTTTCTGAAGAAAAGGAAGCTGAATAGGCTTCTTTTCTTTTAAAAAGGAAGTAAAATATGAAAAAGAAGATTGCAATGATGATTACTATTTTAATGTTAGCGATTGGTTTTGCTATTGTTTCAACAACGTTAGTAATTAATGGAAATATTAATGTAGGCAATAGTAATTTTGAAGTTATATTTACTGATGCTATATTAGATGGAATTAACATTTATGATACATCTGCTTTAAGTGAAGATAAAAAAACAATCACTTTTACTAGCAAGGATTTAAAAAATATTAGTGATACATCCAAACTCAAATATGAAATTACTAATAAGAGTGAAAAATCCGGAGCATCGATTGAAATTAAATGCACACCTGATAAACAAGAATATACTAGTATTAGTAATGTCATTACTTCAGGTTTAACAACTTTGGATGCATCAGACAAATTAACGGGAGAGGCAACAATAACACTAAATAAAGCAGTTACTTTAGAAACAACTGAAAGTTATGAATGTAAAGTAATCGCGACTAGAAACGAAAATTAATTTTTCGTTTTTTTAATGTATAAAAATTCTTGTTTAGTGAATAATTAAAATATAAGGAGATAAAAAATGAAAAAGATTTTATTAATAATATTAAGTATAATTATTATTACTGGTTGTTCGTTAGTTCCTGGGGGACCAAGCGATGCGGTTAAAGATTTCTTAAGTAAATACAAAAATAATGATCAAGTTGTTATTGACGAATTAAACAATTATTTAAGTGGCGAAAACTTAGACGAAGCAACAATAAAAGAATATCGTGAAATTTATACAAGACAGTATTCAAATATGTCTTATAAAATTAAAGGAGAAAGAATAGATGGTGATAAAGCTACTGTAACCGTAGAGATAACTGTATATGATTACTATAAAACTAATAAAGAAGCTGGAGAATATTTTTCTTCCAATAGCCAAGAATTCATTGATTCAAAAGGAGATATAGACTTATCTAAATTTTTAAAATATAAAATAAATAAACTTTTAGATACAACCGATAAAGTAAGTTATACGTTAGATTTAAATTTGAATAAAAATAATAATAAGTGGGAAATTGAACCATTAACAAATGAACAACTAACAAAATTGCACGGAACTTATGAATACTAGAAATAGTATTCTTTTTAGTAAGAGGTGGAATATGAATAAAAAAAATATATTTATAACATTAATTGTTATTTTAATAGTTGTAGTTTCAATGATGTTTTTTGAAGGAAGCAAATCTATTATGCATGAAGATATTATTATTAAAGATGTGAATTCACCAAATGTTCATTTAAATAATATTCTTAAAGATAATTATTTATTAATAGATTCTTCACTTTTAGATAGTGTTAATAAAATAGATATTTTACTATACAATAGCGCTAAAAAATATGATTTATATGCTACATTAGATTGTAATAATACAGATTCATATATTATTAGAAGTAATTTAAATCATTATTTAATTAAAAGCCACGAAAGTATAAGAGAAACTATAGTAATTGAACAAGTTGACGATTTAGAAACAGATTTTATTAAATGTTATATAAGAACAGATTATAAGTAAATGGTTTGTAAAAATACAACAATTTAATTGTAAAAAACATTATTTACATTTATACTTAGTATAGAATGGTGTGTGTAAAATATGAAAAGAAAGAGTGCAATAGTAATTGCAATTTTAATAATGTGTGTAGGTTTTGCAGCAATTAGTACAACTTTAATAATAAATGGGTCTACAAAGGTAAGTGAAAATACAGAAGATTTTAGTGTTATTTTTACGTCTGCTTCATTAGATGGAACGGATGTATATGCAAATGTAATAGATGATACAAAGAAAGTAATTACATTTGAAACAAGTGATTTAAAAACATTAAATCAAACTTCAGTGTTAAATTATGAAGTAACAAATAATTCAAGCAACTACGATGCTGAAGTAACAGTTAATTGTAAAGTAAAAGATAATACAACAGCAAAATATACAAGTATAAAAAATGAACTAGAAGGAAAAGCAACAGTAGTTAAAGCAAAAGAAACATTAACTGGAACATTAACAGTAACATTAAATAAAACAGCAACAGAAGAAGTAAAAGAAGAATATGTATGTACATTAGAATTTAATGCAATAGAAAGAGATGAATTGGGTCAAGGCACTCCTAATCCAGTATCATTTTCAACAGATTCGTGGAAAACAATACAAAATGCAATTCAAACAGGAAACACGGATTCTTACAATGTAGGAGATACTAAAGAAGTTGATTTAGGATCTTTTGGAACACATATAGTTAGAATAGCAAATAAGAGTATATGTACAAATGGAGAAACAAGTGAAACAGCATGTGGATTTGTAGTAGAATTTGCTGATATAATAACAAATCAACAAGTTAATAGCACAGGTACAAATGTAGGGGGATGGAAAGATTCAGAATTACGAACTTATATAAATGAAACAATATATAAATCCCTTCAAAGTGACTTACAAAATGTAATAGCACCAACAAAAGTAATATCAGCACATGGACTAAGAGATTCTGAAAATTTTGAAACACAAGATAAATTATATTTGTTGTCAAACGAAGAAATATATAGTAATTTTGCAAGTTCAACAAAAGCATCATCTGATACGTCAGTGGGAACATCAAGACAATTAGATTATTATAAAAATTTGGGAGTAACAACAAGCAGTTATGTAGGATCAGAAAAACAATATAATGGAGTTGATTCAAAATGGTGGACTCGATCAGCTGATTTGGACAGATCATACGCTTTTTGTTATGTAGGAGATGGTGGTGGCTTGGGAATCGCCAGTGCTAATAATTCTTATGGTATTTCTCCAGCATTTAGAATTGCCTAATTTTAAAATTTTGTAAAATATTTAAATAAATTAGCACTCTAGTATTGACAAGTGCTAATTTTTATTTTATACTTATTCTAGCACTTGGGAAATATGAGTGCCAGGAAGTGATGATTTTGGGAGAAAGACAAGAACAACTATTAAAAGAAATAGTTGAAACTTATATTCAGACATTTAGACCAGTTGGTTCAAAATCTTTAGTTGATGAGTTTAAAGTTTCAAGCGCAACTATTCGTAATGATATGGCTGAACTTGAAAATCTTGGATACTTAGAAAAAGAACACACTTCTAGTGGAAGGATTCCTTCAGAAGCAGGTTATAAATATTATGTTAATAACTTAATGAAACCGAAAGAGATAACTGGCGAGGATGTTATAAAGCTTCAACAAATACTTTCAAATAATGAACTTGTAGTATCAGATGCTGTAACAAAATGTATGGAGATTATAAGTGATATAACTCATTATACAAGCGTTGTTATTGGACCTTCAAAAAGTGATAATACTTTAAAACAAATAAGCATTATTCCAATAAATGAAGACGAAGATGAAAAACGTGTAGTTGCACTTTTAGTAACTAATAAGGGAATTGTTGAAAATAAACAAGTTATAATTCCTGATAATATCAATATGCGAGAACTTATAAAAACTAGTGAAATAATTAATAAATTTTTAGTAGGTACTCCAATTGATAAAGTTTCAGAAAGACTTGAACTTGAAGTAAAACCAAAAATTAAAGACGTTATTAAACGTTATGAAGAAGTTTGTAGTTTTTTCCAAAATGCATTTCATGACTTTACTATGGATAATTCAGATATTATATTCAGTGGTAAAACCAATTTGCTTGACTATAAAGAATATGAAGAACCAAGTAAATTAAAAGAAATGATCAGTAAGCTTGAAAATCAAGATCTTGTTAAAAATATTAACACTACTGATGAAGGAATTAATGTCTACATTGGTGAAGAAACTGAATTTGATAAAGATGTTACCATAATAAAGACTCATTACAAGGTAGGAAATGATGAAGGTACACTTGCAATTATCGGACCAAAGAGAATGGAATATGATAAAGTTGTAACCTTGCTTAATTTCTTAAAAAATTATATTGAAAAATAATGGAGAGTGACTTATGAAAGAAGAAAATAAGACTAAAGAAAAGAAAACGGAAGTAAAAAAAGAACATACTCCAAAAAAAGATAAAAGAATAGAAGAGATAGAAAAACTAAAGCAAGAAGTTGCTGAAGAAAAAGATAAACGTATGCGTATACAAGCAGAAATGATGAATATCAAAAAAAGAAGTGATGATACATTAGCTATGTATAGAAAATACGCGAATGAAGATATACTTAAAAGCTTGCTTCCAATTATAGATAATTTTGAAAGAGCATTAAGTATGGAAAACGATGAAAATCGTGAATTCTTAAAAGGATTTGCCATGATATATACAAATATTTTAAATATATTAGAAGCAAATGAAGTTAAGGAAATAGTTTCATTAAATGAAACTTTTGATCCAGAAGTACATCAAGCTGTATTAACAGAAAAAAGTGAAGATGTAGAATCTGGAATAGTAATAGAAGTATTACAAAAAGGATATAAATATAAAGATAAAGTACTTAGACCAGCCATGGTTAAAGTATCTGAATAGGAAAGGTGATAAATTATGGGAAAAATAATAGGAATTGACTTAGGAACAACTAATAGTTGTTGTGCAGTACTTGAAGGAGGAACTCCAACAGTTATTGCAAATGCAGAAGGGGATAGAACTACTCCATCAGTAGTAGCGTTCACTAAAAAAGGTGATGAACTTGTAGGTATTCAAGCAAAAAGACAAGCAGTTACAAATGCTGATAATACTATTTCATCAATTAAAAGATTAATGGGTACAAATAAAACTGTATCTGCTATGGGTAAAACTTTTAAACCAGAGGAAATAAGTGCTAAAATCTTAGCTAAGATTAAAAAAGACGCAGAAGCTTATTTAGGAGAACCTGTTACAAAAGCAGTTATTACAGTTCCTGCATACTTCAATGATGCTGAAAGACAAGCAACTAAAAATGCTGGTAAAATTGCTGGACTTGAAGTTGAAAGAATTGTTAATGAACCAACAGCTGCTGCATTAGCATATGGACTTGATAAACAAGATAAACTACAAACTATTCTTGTATACGATTTAGGTGGTGGAACATTCGATGTATCTATCCTTGAATTAGGTGATGGTGTTTATGAAGTTAAAGCAACAAGTGGTAATAATAGACTTGGTGGAGATGACTTTGATAAACGTGTAATGGATTACATTGTTGGTGAAATTAAGAATGAAACTGGTGCTGACGTTACTGGTGACCAAATGGCAATGCAAAGAATTAAAGACGAAGCTGAAAAAGCTAAAAAAGATTTATCAAATGCTACAATGGCTACAATTTCACTTCCATTTATTGCACAAGTTAATGGTTCACCTGTTAACTATGAAGGCGAATTATCTCGTGCTAAATTCGAAAGTTTAAATAAAGACTTATTTGATTCAACTCTAGATTCAGTAAGAAAAGCAATGAAAGATGCTAAATTATCTGCTTCTGACATTGATCAAGTTGTATTAGTTGGTGGTTCAACTCGTATTCCTTATATTCAAGACTTAGTTAAAAAAGAATTAGGAAAAGAACCAAATAAAAGTGTTAACCCTGATGAAGTTGTTGCTATGGGTGCTGCAATTCAAGGTGGTGTATTAACAGGTGAAGTAGAAGACTTAGTACTTCTAGATGTAACTCCACTTTCACTTGGTATTGAAACTCTTGGAGATGTAATGACTGTATTAATTCCAAGAAATACAACAATTCCAACAAGTAAGAGTCAAGTATTCTCAACTGCTCAAGATAATCAACCAGCTGTAGATATTCATGTATTACAAGGTGAAAGACCAATGGCTGCTGATAATAAAACACTTGGAAGATTCCAATTAACTGATATTCCTCCTGCAAGAAGAGGTATGCCTCAAATCGAAGTTACATTTGATATCGATGCTAATGGTATTGTTAATGTTAAAGCTAAAGATTTAGGAACTGGAAAAGAACAAAAGATTACAATAACTTCAAATACTAACTTAAGCGATGAAGAAATTGATAAGATGATGAAAGAAGCAGAAGCAAATAAAGATGCTGATGAAAAGAGAAAAGCATTAGCTGATGCTAAGAACGAAGCTGATCAAACAATATTTGCAGCTGAAGGCGCTATTCGTGATTTAGGTGAAAAAGTTACTGAAGATGAAAAGAAAGAAATTGAAGAATTAACAGCTGACTTAAGAAAAGCACTTGAAGGTGACAATGTTGATGACATTAAAGATAAAACAACTAAATTAAATGAAAAAGCTATGGCTTTAGCAGGAAGAGTTTATGAAGAAGCAGCTAAGAATGCTCAAAATGCTCAAGGTGCTGAATCATCAAACAACGATCAAGCTGAAGATGTAACAAATGCTGAATTTGTTGACAAAAATTAAAAATGAAAAATAGTAGTTTAAAAGTTCTAGGTGACTAGAACTTTTAGACAATTTATAGGAGTGGATCAAGTGAAAAGTTATAATAGTAGAAAAGAAGTACCTGAAAAATATAAATGGGATTTATCCAATTTTGTTAAAGATGAAAAAGATTATCAAGCGAAGATAAATTTTGTTAAAGAAAATTTAAAAAAATTAAAAGACTTTGTAGGTTGTACTAAAGATAGCAAAAAATTACGTGAATATATGGAATTTGATATTGAATTAGGTGGATGCTTAGAAAGATTAGATGCTTATACATATCTTCTTCAAGATGAAGATTTAGCAAACGATGAAGCTAAAGAAAAAAGATTAAATGTACTAAATCTATTAACTGAATATGTATATGAATCAAGTTTCTTTACACCAGAATTAATTGCTTTAAGTAAAGAGGAGTATGAATCTTTATTTAAAGATGAATATTTGCTTAAATATAAAAGTTATTTGGATGAGAGTTATCGTTTTAAAGATCATTCTTTGACTGAAGATGAAGAAAGAGTTGGATCTTTATTAGCAGGTAACCTTGGTACATATTCAAGTATACAATCAACTATTTTAAACAGTTGTAACGATTATGGTAAAGTAACACTAGAAGATGGTACGGAAGAAACTCTTACTTTAACTAATTATCGTAAGTTAATGAAAAAAAGTGGAAGAGAAAAGCGTAAAGAAATTTATTTACAATTTCACAGCGTCGTTAGAAGATATGCTCCAATTATTGCAATCGCTTTAAATGATTATGTAAAAGAGCATGTTGCTATTGCCAAAATATATCATTTTAATAGCTCATGGGAGAGAAAATTATTTTCTATAAAACTACCTGAAAAAGTCTTTGACACATTAACAAGTGTTGTTGAAGAACGTAAAGACCTTAATATAAAAGCTAAAAAATTAAGAGGGGAAGTTTTAGACCTAGATAAATTGATGCCATGGGATAGTGTACTTGATTTAGCTAAAGATAACAAAGAATATACGATTGAGGAAGCAAAAGAACTTTTATTTAAAGCATTAGCTCCTTTAGGAGAGGATTATTTAAGTCATTTTAAACATATCTTTGATTCAAAAAGTATAGATTTCTGTCAATATAAAGGAAAAACTAATGGAGCCTACAGTGTCTCAGCATTTAATGAACATGATGGTAAAATACTTATGAGTTTTAATGGAAATTTTAATAATGTATCAACAATTGCTCACGAAAGTGGACATAACGTAAATCATCAATATATTGTTGAAAATAATATGCCACTTTATTCTACAAGTAACCCATTAACAGGTGAAGTTGCATCTTTAACAAATGAATTCATATTATCTTATTATATGTCTAATTTAGGCAATAAAGATGAGGCTTTAACGGGACTTTCTAATGCCATCGATATAATTGATGCTAATATAATTGGAGCTGTAATTGAAGGAAACATTGAGAGAAAAATGTATGATATAGTTGAAAAAGGTGGCTCTTTAACAGCAGCTTTGTTGGATAATTTGGTAGAAAAAGAAATATTAAATTTTAATAATAAAGAATCTTTAGATCATGAATATCAAAAAAACGGATGGTGTTTAAGAGGACATTATTTTAGAAATTTCTATTTATATAGCTATTCTATATCGGCATCTGTTGCCTCATTCATAGCTAAAAATATTATTGAAGGAAATAAAGAGGTATTGGATAAATATCTAGAATTCTTAAAAATTGGTTCAGATGTAAGTGTAGAAGATGCTTATAAAGTTTTAGGTGTTAATTTAGAGGATAAAACCATTTATGAAGAAGCAATGGACTTCTATGATTCACTTTTAGATAAATTTAAAGAAGTAAAGGAGAGTTAATATGGCTGCAAGTAAAAGAGATTACTATGAGGTTTTAGGAGTGTCTAAAACAGCAACAGACGAAGAAATAAAACGTGCATTTAGAAAACTTGCTAAGCAATATCATCCAGATATAAATAAAGAACCTGGGGCCGAAGAAAAATTTAAAGAAATCGGTGAAGCTTACGCTGTTTTAAGCGATAAGCAAAAGAGAAGCCAATATGATCAATTTGGACATGCTGCTTTTGATGGAACTGGTGGAGGAGCTTCTGGATTTGGAGGCTTTGAAGGATTCTCTGGCTTTGATTTTGATGACTTTGATTTAGGAAGCATTTTTGAATCCATGATGGGTGGAGGAAGAAAAAGTCGTGGACCTCGTAAACAAAAAGGTGAAGATGTTGTAGTTAAAATGAGCTTAACTTTTGATGAAGCTGTTTATGGTTGTGATAAAACGTTTAAAGTTAACATCAATGATGCTTGTAAATCTTGTAATGGTTTAGGTGGATCTGGTCAAACAACTTGTTCAACTTGTAAAGGTCGCGGTAGAGTAGTATCTGAACAAAGAACTATGTTTGGTATTTTCCAAACTGAAACAACTTGTCCAAACTGTGGAGGAAATGGTTATACATTTAAAGAAAAATGTGCTGCTTGTTCGGGAAAAGGTTATAACAATATAAGCAAGACTTTCAACTTACATGTACCACGTGGAGTTGAAAATGGTGATACAATGCGTATGGCTGGAAAAGCTGGCGTTGGAGCAAATGGTGGGCCAAACGGAGATATTTACATCGAGTTTAAAGTTGCTAATCATGAGATATTTACTCGTGAAGGAAGAGATATATATGTAACTATTCCGTTAACAATAATAGAAGCTACTTTAGGATGTAAAAAAGAAATTCCAACTATTCAAGGAACAATTATTTCTGAAATCCCTGCTGGTTGCCAAAATGGTGATAAATTTAAATTTAGAGGAAAAGGCGTAGATGACGAAAAAACTGGTCGTAAAGGTGATATGTATGGAATAATAAAAGTAATAATTCCAACAAAACTTGATAGAGAACAAAAGAAACTATTTAAATCTTTATCAGAAACTAAACTAGATACTGATGCTGAATTTAAAAAATACAACAAATATACAGAAGATTAACATTTCTTCTGTTTTTTGATATAATAGTGGACCAAGGTGAATTGTATGAACTATTTTGAGTATAAAGAATTAAAAAGTAAAGAGAAAAATAATAGATTATTTAATGAATCTAAAATAAAAAAAGTATTTATAGAAAGACTAAAAAGAAAAGAATTTTCAGCGACTATTTTTGAAGATAATTGTAAGACTTTGAATGTCATTACATGTAGAAGTTTTCCAAATGACGAAGAAGCTATGTATGATTTGTTTACAAATAACATACTTGTAAAGAAAAGAAATTACATTGATTGCATATGGCACGAATTATTACATGCTTCAAGCACTTTGAGAACTGATAACATGGTTTACTCAGGTTTAAGTGTAATAGATGAAAATTGCGAAAGAATAGGAACTGGACTAAATGAAGGTGTAACAGTCCTTTTAGACGAAATGTTATTTAAAGGAATAACTAAAAATCATGATGAAATAAGTGATACGTATGTGGTTGAAAAATTTCTTTGCAGCATTTTATATGATATATTAGGAATTTTTTTATTCAAATGTTACTTTGCTGCTGACTTTTATACCTTTTATGCTTATTTAGTAGATTTTAATGGCTTTAAAAAAACTGATAAATTCATTAAAGCATTTGATAAGATCTGTTTTGAAAATTATTATTCAGATGATTCAGAAAATCCGAATATAAAAGGTATTGCTGCTAGTTTCAATTATATATGCTTTTATTTATTAGAACTTGCAATAAAACATATAGTAAGAAATTATGAAACAGGTTATATAGATAATCAAACTTATAAAGAGGGTATAAAAGGATGTTTAGATTACTTTTCTAAAGTTTGTGTAAAAGATGAAAATGATAAAATATATGAAATTGATAAAGAAAAAATAAAAAGAATAATAAAAAAAAATATATCTAAATGTTAAGATATATTTTTTTTCCTTTAGTTTCAATTATTCCATCTTCCTTTAAATTCTTTAGTTCACGACTCATCGCACATCTATCAACAGCTAAATAATTGGCAAAGTCAGTATATGAAAATGGTAAATAAATAATTTTTGAACCAGGGACTCTATTTATATTGATATATTCTAAAATCTTATCTCTAATTGATCTTTTAGTTAATATTTGAATATGGTCATTTTTTTCTTTAACTATATCAGTTGTAATATTTAAAAGGTTTTTTAAAAACTTCGTAATATATGGTTTAAAATTATTGGAAGAAGAAATCATATCGTATTCGATAATTAAAATTTTACTATCTTCTTTGGCAATAATTGAACATTCATTATCATCTAGATTGTTAAGCATAGTTCCAAATACTTTTCCTTCACTTACTTCCTCAGATATTATAGAATTCCCATCATAATCGGTTTTAACTATTTGTATTAATCCTTCTAAAACAATTCCAATAATATTAGCTTTTACTGATGATAAAACTAATTGATTTTTTTTATAATTTAAGGTTGCTGCTTCAAACTCTTTTAATATTAAATTTCTTTCATTGTCATTTATTTTGTCAAATAATTTTTCCATTTTACACCTCTATAGTAAAATTTTATCAAAAATATAAAATTGTTGCAATTGCAACAATAACAAAAATGGTATTTGTGTTATATTTAGAACGTATTAAGGTGGAGGTAAAATTAATATGAAGGTAATTAAAAGAGATGGGCATATGGTCGATTATTGTCCAGAAAAAATTGAAATTGCGATAAAGAAAGCCAACAGTGAAGTTGCTGAAGAAGATCGCGTAACAGATATTCAAATAAGAAATATAATAAAATATATTGAAGGTTTGAAAAAGAAAAGAATTCTTGTAGAAGATATTCAAGATATAATTGAGATGCGCTTAATGAGCTTAGGAAAATATGCATTAGCTAAACAATATATAACTTATAGATATACAAGAGAATTAGTAAGAAGAAGTAATACAACTGACCTTTCAATCAAAGAGCTTATTGAAGGAGAAAGTGAATATTGGAATACTGAAAATTCTAACAAAAACGCCAAAATAGTAACAACTCAAAGAGATTATTTAGCAGGAATTACATCAACAGACATTACAAGAAGATTCTTGCTTCCAGAGGAAATTGTAAAAGCTCATGATGAAGGTTTAATTCATTTTCATGACGCAGACTATTTTGCTCAAAATGCATTACATAACTGTGATTTAATAAATTTAGAAGATATGCTTCAAAATGGAACAAATATCAATGGAGTAATGATTGAAAAACCACATAGATTTTTAACAGCTATGACAATTGCGACTCAATTAATTACAGCAGTAAATTCAAGCCAATATGGTGGATGTACAATTACAATGACACATCTTGCACCATTTGTAAGATCAAGTCGTGAATACTACAAGAAAAAATATAAAAAGAGAGGTTTAACTGAAGAACAACAAGAAAAATTTGTTGAAGAAGACTTAAAAAAAGAAATAATTGATGGTGTTCAAACTTTCCAATATCAAATTAACTCTATGACAACTACTAATGGACAAGCTCCTTTCTTAAGTGTTTGTTTATATTTAGGAGAAACTGATGAATATAAAGAAGAACTTGCAATGATTATTGAAGAAGTGTTAAAACAAAGAATTCAAGGAATGAAAAATGAAAAGGGTGTATATATCACACCAGCATTTCCAAAGCTTCTTTATGTACTTGAAGAAGATAATGTTAATCCAAAAGGAAAATATTATTATTTGACTAAATTAGCCGCTGAATGTACTGCAAAACGTATGGTACCAGATTATATTTCTGAAAAAGTAATGAAGGCTACAAAAATTGATAAAAATGGAAATGGTCAATGTTTTCCATGTATGGGATGTCGTTCTTTCTTAACACCATATGTAGATGAAGAAGGAAAGCCTAAATACTATGGTAGATTTAATCAAGGAGTTGTAACAATTAATCTTGTTGATGTAGCTTTATCAAGTGAAAAAGATCCTGATTTATTTTGGAAAATTTTAGATGATAGACTTGAACTTTGTCATAGAGCTCTTCAAATTAGACATAAACGTTTATCTAAAGTATCAAGTGATGTAGCACCTATATTATGGCAAAATGGCGCGCTTGCAAGACTAAAAAAAGGAGAGTGTATTCATGAACTTTTACATCATGGATATTCAACAATTTCACTTGGATATGCTGGCCTTTATGAATGTGTTAAATATATGACAGGATCAAGTCACACTGATGGTGGAACAGGACATGATTTTGGTATCAAAGTAATGCAAAGATTAAATGATAAATGTAACGAATGGAAAGCAGATGAAGATATTGACTATAGTGTTTATGGAACTCCAATTGAAGCAACAACTTATAAGTTTGCAAAATGCTTAAGAGAGAGATTTGGTAAGATTAAAGGAATAACTGATCGTGATTATATTACAAATTCATATCATGTTCCCGTATTTGAAGAAATAGATGCCTTCACTAAATTAAAACTAGAAAGTGAATTCCAAAAATTAAGTCCAGGTGGCGCTATAAGTTATATTGAAACACCTAACTTAACAAACAACTTAGCTTCTGTAATGGAAGTAATCAAATTTATATATGATAATATCATGTATGCCGAACTTAATACTAAATCAGATTATTGCCAAGAATGTGGTTATGATGGCGAAATATTACTTGATGATAATCTTGAATGGTATTGTCCAAACTGTGGTAATAGAAACCATGATACATTAAATGTTGCAAGACGTACTTGTGGATATATTGGTACAAACTTCTGGAATAAAGGAAGAACACAAGAAATCCACGATAGGGTTATTCATATTGATAACAAAGATGCTGAGGCATAACCATGAGATATAACACAATTAGAAAAATGGATATATCAAATGGTCCAGGAGTAAGAGTTTCTGTATTTGTACAAGGTTGTGTATTTAACTGCAAAAATTGTTTTAATCCAGAAACTCACAGCTTTACTGGAGGAAAAGGTGAATTTAATGATGAAAAGATTAATTTTATCTTAGATTTGTGTGAAAAAGAGTATATACAAGGATTATCCATTTTAGGTGGAGAGCCAATGCATCCTAAAAATATTGAAGGAGTAACTAAGCTTGCTAAGATGTTTAAAGAAAGATTTCCTAAAAAAGATCTTTGGGCTTGGAGTGGATTCCTTTACGAAGATTTAAAAGATAAAGAAATAATGAAATACTTGGATGTTTTAGTTGATGGAAGATATATGGATGAACTTCATGACTTTAGATTGGAGTGGCGTGGGTCATCTAATCAAAGAGTGATAGACATTCAAAAATCGAAAAAACAAGGTAAAGTAGTTTTATGGAAGGAAAAATAAAATGGAAAAAGTAAGAGGCTTTGAAGTAGCTAAAGGGTGGGAAGATAAGAATATTAATATCCCAATTAGAAAGACAGCTAGAAGTGCTGGTTATGATGTTGAGGCAGCAGAGGATACAGTAATTCCACCATTTAAAAATGGTTGTAAGCCAACATTAATTCATACAGGATTAAAAGCGTATTGTATGGATGATGAATGGTATATGCTAGCTAATAGATCAAGTAATCCAGGAAAGAAACATTTAGTACTTGCAAATGGTGTTGGAGTAATTGATGCGGATTATTATGGAAATCCAGATAATGATGGAGAATTCATGTTTGCATTCTTTAATATGAGTGACGAAGATGTAATTATTAAAAAAGGAGATGCCATTGGACAAGTTATTTTCCAAAAGTTCTTGATAGTTGATGATGATCAAGCGACTGGAACTAGACTTGGTGGCTTTGGTTCAACAAGTGCTTAAGAGGTTTGAAAAAACTTCTTTTTTTTGTGAAAATTTTTAAAACGACTTGAAAATCGCAGAGGGGTATTTTAAAATAAAAATAGAAAGATAGATGATGCAAAGTGAAGAAAACGACAATACTTATAATAGTAGTTTTATTTATGGTAATAGGATATGCAGCATATAATACAACAATAAATATATATGGAAATGGAAAGTTAGCAGAAAACCTAAGTGATTTTAAAGTATATCTATCTAGTTTAAAAGTAAACGGAAAAGAAGTAAGTGGAATAAATAATACAAAAGATGGATTTACAATAAATGATGTTAATGGAGATATAAGTGTAGATATAGTAAATGATTCAACAGAATATGATACAGAAAGCTATTTAGAATGTGAATTAGAAAAAGAAGAAACGAATAAAACATGGAATTACGATTATACAGGAGGAGAACAAACATTTACAGTTCCAACAACAGGTACATATAAGTTAGAAGTATGGGGAGCTCAAGGCGGTTATGCTTACGATATCAACAGAGTCACAGGTAATGGTGGATATGGTGGTTATTCATCAGGTGGAATTTATTTAGAAAACGATTCTCTATTATATATTAATGTAGGTGGAAAAGGAGAAGATAATTGCCAAACTAAATCTTGCGCTGGTGGGTATAATGGTGGCTCGAGCAGCACAAGATGGGCATTATCAGATGGAACTGGGCTTTACACCGGCGGAGGAGGCGGAGCCGCGCATATAGCAACTACTTCTGGAACTTTGGATACTTTAGAAAACAAAAAAAATAATATATTGGTCGTAGCTGGCGCAGGAGGCGGCGGAGATTATTATCCAGATTGGAAAGTTTTCTCAAGTGGAGGAAGTGGTGGAGGATATGTCGGAAATAATGCTTACTCAAGTTTTAAACAAGAATTAACAAATACTGGTGGAACTCAAACAAGTGGAGCCGCTTTTGGAAAAGCGTTAACAACATACACAAGCGATTCAACTGGTGGCTCAGGCGGCGGATATTATGGCGGAATTTCTTCAAATCAACATTCAACAGGAGCTGGTGGATCCGGATACATCGGCAATTCGCTTCTAACAGAAAAATCGATGTACTGCTATAATTGTCAAGAATCTAAGGATGTATCAACTAAAACAATTTCAACAACATGTACAAGTTCAACACCAAGAGAAAATTGTGCAAAACAAGGTAATGGATATGCACGTATTACATTAATATCTTCTCCTACAGGTATAACAACAGATAAAGTGACAATCTCTGCACAAGAAAGTATTAGCCAAAATCTACAAAATGTAACTGGTAAGTCATTAACTTGTAAGTTAAAATTAAATAAAATATCAAGGACTGAAAAAGTTTATACAGGACCAACAGAATGGAATTATGATTATACAGGAGGAGAACAAACATTTACAGCTCCATTAAGTGGAACATATAAATTAGAAGTTTGGGGAGCCCAAGGATATAGTGTTAATTCAACTTATTTTGGTGGTTATGGTGCATATTCTATAGGATTTGTTCAACTAAAAAATAATACGAATTTGTATATATATGTAGGCCAAAATGGTCCAGGAGGTTACGGAAACTTTACTTCTTATCCAAATGGAGGAGCTAGTTATGGTGCAAGTCCAGTTCAAGGAGGAAGTGGTGGAGGATCGACACATATATTGTTAACTGAATCAGACTTATCAGCTTTAGAAAATAATTTAGATGAAATATTAATAGTTTCTGGAGGCGGAGGTGCATCTACATATTACACAGGATGGAATGGAACCGGTGGACATGCTGGTGGTTACATGGGAGGAACAGGAACACGATTAACCATTGATGCTGGAAAGTATACGGCTGGAACTGGAGGAAGCCAAACTAGTGGAGGTTCAACAGGAAGCTGTGGAGGTGAAAATGGCTCCTTTGGTAAGGGCGGAAGTACATCTACATGGGGAGGAAGTGGAGGCGGAGGCTTTTACGGAGGTGGTGGAAACTGTGGAGCAACAGGAGGCGGCGGATCCGGTTACATCGGCAATTCACTTCTAACAGAAAAAGCGATGTACTGCTATAACTGTCAAGAATCTAAGGATATATCAACCAAAACAATTTCAACAACATGTACGAGTGCAACACCAAAAGAAAATTGTTCAAAACAAGGTAATGGATATGCACGTATTACATTAGTAAATGTCTCATAAATTTGACTTTAAACTTTCATTTTGATATCATAATTAACTATGAAAGATGTGGTCTACATGAAGAAAAATAATTTTGACAAAAAGTATCCGTTGTTTTCAGAATTCATTTTAGATGAACAAATAAGAAAAAACATGCTTGATAATAAAGATTTATATAGAAAATATCAAGAAAATGAGGAACTAATAAAAATTTTTATAATAGAATTAAAGAATAGATTTGATATAGAAACAGTTAAAAATATAATTATTGAAACTATTTTTAAATATCCAGATGAAATACTAAAGTCATATATAGTTTCATATCTAAATAGTACTGAAACTATAAAAAACAGAAAAGATAATTTTAATTATTTTAAAAAAATCATGTTTATGGGCGAAGATATCATAAGATATGTTGAAAGAAATGGTATCATTACTGATCGAGGATATAAAAATATTCCTGAAAAAATATTAGATGAGAAATATAATGAACTTAAATCTGGAGTAGAAATGTTTAAAGGAGAGTTACTTGAAAATATTTTTAAAACTCTTAGTTTTTCTAAAAAGGAATTTATTGTTGATTTATTAAAGCTAGATGCATTTCAAAATTTTAATGAATCTTTAAAAGAAACTAGTTTTAATCTTTCATCAATTTTAAATTTAATTGAAACTCTTGGAATACCAGCTAAATTATTTGAACAAGAAACTTTTGAAACTCTTGGAGTAGAAAAAATTAAAATACTAATTGTAAAATATATTGATTCATCTTATATAGAAAATAGTTACTTTTCTAAAAACATATGTATTCTTTTGAAAAATAGTAAAACATTGTTTATTAGAAAACTAATTGAAATAGATAAAATTGATACTTTAAATGAAATAAGTAATGAAGAAGTTGAAAGCATTACTTTTGATGAAAAATATTTAGAATCTATGAATTTAGAACAATATTTAGAAGAATTAAAAAAGAACACGATTAGAAAACTTAAAGAAGTTGCATAGCTTCTTTTTTTTTACATTTTTTTCAATAGTTATTTTATACAATATAACTGGTGATAGAGATGAGAAAAGTATTTAGAACTAAAAGAAAAAGAAACTATAAAATCATACTATTTATACTGGTTTTAGTCTCAACAATCTTTACTGCCAATTTAATGATTAAAAACACATCAAAAGAGTATATAATTGATGGTAAATTAAATCATTTTAAAATCGATATTGATAAAGAAAAAATTCTTTTAAAAATGGGATTAAATTATAAAAAAGCAAATAAAATTATAAAGAAAGATGAACCAGTATTTAATGAACTACAGTATGATTTTCCCAAGGTATATATATATAACACTCATAATCGTGAAGAGTATAATGGTGGGTCTGTAGTTGATGCAGCAAATAAATTAAAAGAAGAATTAAGGAATTATAATATAGATGCTACTGTAGAAACAAAAGATATTGTTGGAGAAGTAAAAGCTAAAAACTTAGCATATAAAGATACTTATAAAATAACAAGGGAATTAGTTACTAGTAAAATGAATGAAAATATAGTTTTGTATATTGATCTACATCGAGACTCAGTAAAACGTGAATTTACAACTACTCAAGTCGATGACAAAAGTTATGCCAAAATGTTATTTGTTGTTGGAGGAAAACATGATACATATAAAGAAAACTATCAGGTGTGTGATGAAATAAACAAATATATAAAAAATAATAACAATGCTTTTTCTAGGGGAATACTGGTTAGAAAAAACAGCAGTTATAATCAAGATTTAGCTAGTAACATTATTTTAATTGAACTAGGAAGTCAAGATAATACAATAGAGGAGGTAAATAATACGATTGGTGTTTTAGCAAATGCTTTATCGTCTTATATAAATGAATAATGGAAGAAAAGAAAAAAAGTAAGAGTAAATATTTTTTCAGATTACTATTTGCATTGTTTATAATGTTTATATGTGTTTATGCAATTGGCCAAAACGGTTTTATTCAAAGAAAATATAGTGATAAGTCACTTTATACTGAGGAACAAATAAAGAAATTTGAAAGTGATGTTGAAAATGGTAAAGAAATAGATGTCAATGCTTATTTAGTTAATGAAACTGTTGATTATTCTAATAATTCCAGCAAATTAGGGGAAAATATTAGTACGATGATAACTAAAGGTGCCGGAAAGTTGGATAAACTACTCAATTCTGTATTTTCATTTCTTTTTGAATAAGGCTTGCATTTTGTAAATTTTTGTATTATAATTTAATAGTCATTTGAAAAAGTGACTATGTGTCTGCGTAGCTCAGCTGGATAGAGCACTCGCCTTCTAAGCGAATGGTCACGTGTTCGAATCACGTCGTGGACACCATCTTATGTCTATTAAGCACGAAATATCGTGCTTTTTTTTATAAAAATATTTTTTTTTGTTGTTAAAGAAGACAATTTATAATATAAT
>OGQT01000334.1_pt1 | contig 44765 bp, 39 predicted proteins | sample 1553261 | NCBI WGS metagenome assembly OGQT01 (sample SAMEA2579992, study PRJEB22360) | human gut metagenome | biome: human gut; feature: human-associated habitat; material: faeces | place: Denmark | collected 2008/2010
GGCCTCGGCATCCGGGGAAGATTGGGGTTGTTGACGCCTCCCCAGCCGGTAACGGCGAAAAGGCGCATGCCCGTTGCCTGATACAGCTTGAGGCCGAGGAAATACTGCAAAATAGAGGCCACAACGAACGACGGAACGGAAACACCGAGCAGTGCAATAATCATGGCAACTGTATCGGATACCTTGCCGCGCTTGATGGCTGCAAGTGTGCCGAGGAGTACGCCGCCGATGAAGGCAAAGCAAATGGAACGGATACCGACGTCAAACGAAATGGCAAATGCTTCGGTGATCATCAATGTGACCGCACGGTTATAGGTAAGGGAAACGCCAAGGTCGCCCTGCACAACATTACCGATATAAATGAAGAACTGCTGCCATACGGGCTTATCAAGACCGTATTTCGCATAAAGCGCTTCCATCTGTGCCGCGGGAAGCTGCTTTTCACCGGTGAACGGGTCGCCCGGAAGAAGCTGCATCATGAAAAATGTGATCGCGACCAACAGGAACAGGGTAACAATGGAATAGCCCACGCGCTTTAAGATGTACTTAGTCATGTGCAATCCACCTCTCTTTGATAGTTTAATAGAATGATTAAAGGTTATGCGGACAAAGCCGCCGACGTTTTTGGGAACGATGCCGCCAAAGCGTCCGCGGCCTTGTCCGATAAACGACAATATGACAATATAACAAAAAATGTGCGCAAAAGCTCGGAAATTATTCTGCCGCCTTTGGCACATCAATTTTGTGAACTTAGCGAATGCAGCTTGTATTGCCGTTCGCGGAAATCCCCAAAATTTCGGGGAAACAAGGCTTTACTCACCCAACACAGTGATGCGTATATCACCTAAAAGTGTTGAAGTAAAAGATTAAAAGAATAAATACAGTTCGGTGCGGCGTACCTTTTTGAGATACACCGCAAGCCGTAACCGTATTTGAATTTCTTTTAAGTATCCGGATCAGCGCCCGTAAGGTTTTCGATTAGGAAAGCTTTACGTAAACAGCGTTGATATCCTGGAACGTAGATCTGTGCATACCGCCCTTGATCTTATCGGAGCAAGCATAGGACGGAGCTCTCCAGAAGGACGGGCCGATCGGGAGCTGATCCGCAATGATCTGCTCGCACTCGATGAAGTAAGACTCACGCTTTTCAAGGTCTGTCTCCTTGGCTGCGAGGTCGATGAGCTCATCGTATCTCTCGTTGGAGAAGCCGGTCTGGTTGTTGCCGCCATCGGTGACCCATATGTCAAGGAAGGTGTTCGGGTCGTTGTAGTCCGGGCCCCAGCCGGTAACGGACATGACATAGTTGCCGGTCTTACGGTTCTGAGAACCCTGCTTGGTGATCATGGAGTTAACGGTAACCTCGATGCCGAGAACCTGTCTCCACTGCTCCTGATAGAAGGAAGCTTCTGCAATAGACGTCGGGGAGTCGCCGCAGTCGATGGAGAGGTGAGCGGAGAGATCATCTACCGTGCAGCCGAGCTCGGAGAGAGCCGTTGCAAGGTATTCCTTAGCTTTTTCCTGGTCACGGGACGGCGCATACAGCTCGCCGACCTTACCTGCAAAGGAGGTGCCGTCAGCAGCGGAAACACCGGGCGCCGTGAAGGAAGTCATCGGCTCGTTATCGTTCTGCCAAACCGTATCAATTTCCTTCTGCGCGTCAATTGCATTGAACAGTGCACGACGGAGATTTACATTGGAGAGATACTGGTCATTGTTGTTGAAGTAAATGTAGAATGCGGAACCATCCGTATAAGACTGAATCGTAGCACCTGCTGCTGTAGCCTGCTTGATGAGTTCGCCGGTGCCGAGACCGACCATATCCAGGTCGCCTGCGAGGAAGGAGGAGAGAGCTGCGTTGGCATCGGTGATGATCTTCCAATCGATCTCTTCAACTTCTACGTCTGCTGCGCCGTGCCATGCATCGTTTTTCTGCATAACGATCTTATCGTTGTGGCTCCACTCGGTAAGAGCGAACGGGCCGTTCGTGCAGAAGTACTGCGCTTCGGTGGAGTAGAGGTCTGCGCCTACAGCCTCATAGAATCTCTGGTTGATCGGAGCAAGGGTGCCGAAGGAGAACAGGAACAGTGCGTACGGAGTCGGCTGCTCCAGGGTAACCTCGAGGGTATAATCATCGACAACCTTTACACCAACTTCGTCCCAAGTAACTTCACCGTTGAAGTACTTTTCAGCGTTCTTGATGAAGTAGAGGAAGTAAGCGTAATCAGAAGCAACATCCGGGTTCAAAGCCTGACTCCAAGCGAACTCGAAGTCCTTCGCCGTAACCGGGTCGCCGTTTGTCCAAACGCCGTCCTTACGGAGGTGGAAGGTGTAGGTGAGGGTATCCTCATCGTAGTCCCAGCTCTCAGCTGCGCCCGGGGCTGTGTTGTCGTCATCGTCGAGGGTGACGAGGTTTTCATACATGTGCTTGAACAAGGCGAACTCAATGGAGTATGTGGAGGTCAGGGTGTTCAGGCCTGTCGGCTCCATACCTGCGTTCAGGCTGATGGTCTTTGCAGCGTCTACGGTCTTCGGGGTGAAGGTTGCCGTAGCGTCACCGGATGCAGCCGGGGTGGAATCTCCGGAGGCGGTGGACTCGGTGGATTCTGCGCTGCTTTCAGAAGCTGCGATGCTCTCGGTAGATGTCTTGGAGCTGTTGCCACCGCACCCAGCGAATGCGGAAACAACCAACGCCGCGGACAGAACCAGAGCTAAAACCTTTTTCAGTTTCATTTCTTGTTCCTCCTAATGTGATAGGTGATAGAATTATGAAATTTTCGTTCAAAGAAAATTCATATTGCATACATAATACAGCATAAATCGCTAAATCGCAAGTGGCAAAACTATGGAAATCCTGTCCTAATTTTCGTGTATTTTTGTGAATTATGACCTTGAGGCATATACACACCGTGCAGTTTTTCATGATAGTATTGCAATTTTGTAATTAAATCCGCCCAAAATCCGCCAAAAAAAGCCGCATCAGGGGCGTGTCCTCTACAAAAATACAAGTTTCCGTGTATTGTGCACGAACGACGGATAGAAACCGAATTCCTGCATTTTACGGCGAAATCCGACAAGTTTTCTCCTGTTTTTGAAAGAGAACGCGCAAAAATGCAGTTTACCCGGAAAATATGTTGGACATTTTCGAAGTTTTGTCCACCTGCCTCTCCCCTATGTGCGCTGTTTTCTATGCGTTTTTTGCTGCAATGCCATCCTATATATAATAGTATATGATATTCCAATATCGATATAGAATACGGATTTTTGCTTTAGTTTGCATCAGATGTCCTTCACTATGCATGCTTACCGGTTTTTGTGCAACTGCGGAAAACAAAACGGAACCCCTTCGCCGTGCAGACGAAGAGGTTCCGTAATGCAAATTTAAAATCAGCCGTGGATAGAGTAGTTCGGGGCTTCCTTCGTAATCTGAATATCGTGCGGATGGCTTTCCTTCAAACCCGCACCCGTAATGCGCACGAACTGTGCCTTCTCGTGCATTTCCGGGATATTTGCGCAACCCACATAACCCATGCCGGAGCGCAGACCGCCGACCATCTGATAAATGGTATCTGCGAGCGGTCCCTTATAAGGCACGCGGCCCTCAACGCCTTCCGGAACGTACTTCTTGTTGTTTGCCTGGAAGTAGCGATCGCTGGAGCCCTTACCCATAGCGCCCAGAGAGCCCATGCCGCGGTAGACCTTGAACTGTCTGCCCTGATAGAGCTCGTACTCGCCCGGGGTCTCCTTGCAGCCTGCAACAAGGGAGCCGAGCATAACAACGCTTGCACCTGCTGCGAGCGCCTTGACGATATCACCGCTGTACTTGATGCCGCCGTCTGCGATAACCGGAACGCCGTATTCCGCCGCCGCGCATGCTGCGTCATACACAGCCGTGACCTGCGGCACGCCGATGCCGGCAACCACACGGGTGGTGCAGATGGAGCCCGGGCCGATGCCGATCTTTACGCAGTCTGCGCCGGCTTCGATAAGCGCACGGGTGCCCTCTGCCGTTGCAACGTTACCCGCAATGAGCTGGAGGTCCGGGTATGCTTTCTTGACCTTTTTCACTGCTTCGATGATGCCGCTGTTGTGACCGTGTGCAGAATCGAGCACGACAACATCGACCTGTGCTTCCACAAGGGCAGCAACGCGGTCCAAAACGTCAGCCGTAGCGCCGATAGCCGCGCCGCAGAGCAGACGGCCGCCTTCGTCTCTTGCAGAGTTCGGGTACTGCACAGCTTTTTCAATATCTTTAATCGTGATGAGGCCCTTCAGATAGCCCTTTTCATCGACAATCGGAAGCTTTTCGATTCTGTGGTGGCGCAGGATCTCCTGTGCATCCTTGAGGGTGGTACCGACCGGCGCGGTGACGAGGTGATCCTTCGTCATGACGTTTTCGATCTTCTGGTCGAAATCGGAGCCGGACATGAAGCGCAGGTCGCGGTTCGTGATGATGCCGACGAGCTTGCCGTTTTCGCAGATCGGCACGCCGGAGATCTTGTAGCGGCCCATGAGGTTATCCGCCTCGCGCACGGTGTTCTCCGGTGCAAGGAAGAACGGATCAACGATAACGCCGTTCTCGGAGCGCTTGACCATATCGACCTGATCGGCCTGACGCTCAATGGACATGTTCTTGTGAATAATGCCGATGCCGCCCTCACGCGCAATGGCAATGGCCATATCCGCTTCCGTGACGGTATCCATAGCCGCCGTCATAATGGGGGTGTTCAGCTTGATCTTCTTTGTGAGATGAGTGGAAATGTCTACCTGACTGGGCAGTACGTGTGATTCTGCCGGGATCAGAAGAACGTCGTCAAAGGTGAGCCCCTCTTTGACAAACTTAGAGGTGAATTCTGTGTTCAGCATACCGTCAACCATCCTTTCGCCTTGTGCACCGTGTTTTGTTGTCTTTATGCGGTAATTTCCGCATACCGCATAGGAAAAATTTCCCGGCAAGCCGGAGAAAATATATTATTTGGTATTAGATTGTACCACTTTCGCGGTACATTTTCAACTGTTTTGTCCTCGAAAAAACAGAGATACCCGCTGAGCGTTCTATGCGCTTTTTAGGGAAAAGCCACAAAAAGCGGTTTTATGCGGCTAACTTCCGGGTTTCGGGGCGATTTTTGCAGGATTTTGACGGACTGAACTTCTAAAAAGCACTCCATTTGTAAAAAACTTCATACAGAAATCACAAAATATCTTGACACTCCGCTCCGTTTGATATACCCTAAAACTACTGCATCAAAAGCACATCTCCCGTACCCGACATATTCGGCGCACGGCATATTTTCCGCGCTTCCCCTATTACACTCGGCCCTATTGGGCTAAAAGGATGGTTTTTCATGAACAAGCTTCGCAGATTGCGCTCCCTCTCCCCGGAGATGGCGGAAACGCTGCGCCTTGCCGGCGTGCAGGGCATTTTTTGGGCGGCCATGGCGGTAGGCAATTATCAAACAGTCTACCTGCAAAGCATCGGCTTTCCCGCTACGGATTTCGGCTTATTAAACGCCATTGCCTGTGCCGTCGCTATTTTTGCCATGACGTTTTGGGGCACGGTGAGCGACCGTATCGGCAGCGTGCGCAAAATTGTCATTTTAACGCTGACGCTCGGCTGCGGCCTTTTCATTTTTGTGCCACTCATTCCGACGGGGCAATCCTACTCGACGCTATTATTTCTAATCTTGATCCCGATCATCAACTTTTTCCGCGTACCGATGTCGCCGTTTGTCGATAACCTTACGGTGCGCAACTGTGCGGAGCATCGACTGAATTACGGCATGGTACGCAGCAGCGGCTCGCTTTTATTTGCCATTGCCGGTGTTATCACGGTAAACGCGCTCATTCCTGCGGCGGGTGTGCCTTCGACATTCTGGGTGATGGGCATTGTGATGATTCCCGCCATTGTACTGACGTATTTCTGCTTTGAGCCGCAGAGTGGCAAGCGTGTGAAAAAGAGCGCAGCGGGTGCCGGCGTACTGCTGAAAAACTACGCATACATGGCGTTTCTCATTTTTGCATTCTTTTTCCAGATGGCCGTGGCGTTTGAAGCGAACTTTTTGACGTATTACATGGCGGATATCCAGATTGATACCGTCAATCTTGGGCTTATTCTCTCCGTGCGTGCTATGATGGAAATCCCGTTTCTGTTCTTCATCGGCCGCCTGCGCCGCTATATCAAGATGAAATACCTCATCATGCTTTCTGCAATTTTGATGGCGACGGAGTGTCTGTGCTTCTGCTTCCTTGTGAACTCGCTGCCGACTATGTTGGTATTTGCCGCGTTTTACGGCCTTGGCAACGGTGCATTTCTCGGCACGGGCACGAACTATATCTATGAGCTTGCACCCGTGGAGCTGCGTGCCACGGCGCACAGCCTGTTCATTTCCGTGGCGCAAATCTCCGGCATTCTCGGCAACCTGCTCGGCGGCGTTCTGTTTGACACCATCGGCGGCAAAGCGTTCTATGGCGTAACAGCCTGTGTATTCCTCGTTTCCGTTGCGATCTTCGCCGCAAGCTTTCTCTTCCACCGCAATAAAAAAGAAACGGCTGCGGCATGACCTTCAAATACTCTGTGCTCTTAAAGGCTCGCTTTGGCGGGCCTTTTGTTTTGTCTGAAAACACACGCCTTTTATTGTATATGCCGAAATGACGTTTCCAATCCATTTTACGCTGCTTTTTAGCGTACCCGCACGCAACATGTCGTAAAAATGAATGCGTAAAGTATATCGCCTTTCCATATATAGCCGATACCTTGTGAAAAGCTTTGCTTTCTCCACTATACCGTGTGCTTTTCCACACTTTCCACCGAGTTTTCCACACCCTGATTTTGCAGAATTATGTATATTTATGCACAGCTTCATTCTGCGCTTGTACGGTTATTTGTTCTCGTATCGTGGACACAGTTGTGTATATCTGTCGAAATATGTCCGTAACCGGAGATACATACGTTCGAAACTGCTGAATATTCTTTCACTCATTTAAGTTGAAAATCGGTTTTCCACATATCCTCAGAAAAAGTTTTGCACAAGACGATGACGAAAACTGCCGCCTTTTAAAAGTTCATGTTCTTTCGTTCCGATTTGCATCATTTCTCCTATTTTTTAATACGGTCATCCGAGCAAGTCTTTCTATAAACAGACGACAAAAGAGGCACACGCATTTTACTTTGCATGTGCCTCTTTTGTCACCTATTTAATTTGCAAAAATCACTTTTTCGGGACGATAACTTCCTTGCCGCCCATGTACGGACGCAGAGCTTCCGGGATGCGAACGCTGCCGTCAGCCTGGAGGTTGTTCTCAAGGAATGCGATAAGCATACGCGGCGGTGCAACAACGGTGTTGTTCAGCGTGTGGGCAAGGTACTTGCCGTTTTCGCCGTTTACGCGTATGCGCAGGCGGCGCGCCTGTGCGTCACCGAGGTTGGAGCAGCTGCCGACCTCGAAGTACTTCTTCTGGCGCGGGGACCACGCTTCAACGTCCACAGACTTAACCTTCAGGTCTGCGAGGTCGCCCGAGCAGCACTCGAGCGTGCGGACCGGGATATCCATGCTGCGGAACAGGTCTACGGTGTTCTTCCAGAGCTTATCATACCACTTCATGGAGTCTTCCGGCTTGCAGACGACAATCATTTCCTGCTTTTCAAACTGGTGAATACGGTAAACGCCGCGCTCCTCGATGCCGTGCGCGCCCTTCTCCTTGCGGAAGCACGGCGAATAGCTCGTGAGTGTCAGCGGCAGTTCGGCTTCTGGCAGGATCTGGTCGATGAATTTACCGATCATGGAGTGCTCGCTGGTACCGACGAGATACAGGTCTTCACCCTCGATCTTGTACATCATGGAATCCATTTCCGCAAAGCTCATAACGCCGGTAACGACGTCGCTGCGAATCATATACGGCGGGATAACATATGTGAAGCCGCGGTCAATCATAAAATCGCGCGCATACGCGATAACGGCGGAGTGCAGACGCGCGATGTCGCCCATCAGATAATAGAAGCCGTTACCCGCAACGTGGCGTGCAGCATCCAGATCGATACCGTTGAAGCTTTCCATGATCTCCGTGTGGTACGGAACCGGGAAATCCGGCACGACCGGCTCGCCGAAACGCTCAACCTCGACGTTTTCGCTGTCGTCTTTGCCGACCGGCACGCTGGCATCGATGATATTCGGGATCGTCATCATGATCTTGAGGATCTTCTCGTCGAGCTCCTTTTCCTTCGCTTCTGCGGCGATGAGCTCATCGGACTGTGCCTTAACCTGTGCCTTGACCTCCTCAGCCTCGGCCTTCTTACCCTGACCCATCAGCGCACCGATCTGCTTGGAGAGCTTATTTCTGGAAGCGCGCAGGCTGTCGGCCTTCTGCTGCGTAGCGCGTTTTTCGGCGTCCAGCTCGATGACTTCATCGACAAGCGGAAGCTTTGCGTCTTGGAACTTTTTCTTGATATTCTCGCGGACAATGTCCGGGTTTTCTCTCAAAAATTTAATATCGATCATTTTGGAACATTCCTTTCGGTTATTTGTGGCTTTTTAAGCGTTTTTCTTGGTTCTTGGGCTGGTTTCGCATCGCGAAACTTCAATAGGCAAAAAGTGTTTCGAGCTCTGCGGAGCTCGACCAAGGGGTTTACCCTTGGAACCCACAGCCTTTTGAAAAAGGCTGGCGAAAACTTTATTCGCCCCGTTCACTTTAGCTTTGTGCTTTACTCGCCCGTTTTATCGGTCAATTTCAAATCATACAGCAGATTCTTGAGGTCTTCCTCGCCATAAAACTCGATTGTCAGCGCCGCTTTTTTCTTTGTGCCGGAGATATGCACCACACGGTTTAAAACGTCACGAAGTGCAAGCTCGGCCTCGTCATAGTAGCGGATGCGGCGCTTTGCGGGTTTATCTGCCTTTTCCGGCTTCTCCTCGTTTGCGCGCTTTGCCATTTTTTCCAGCTCGCGTACGGAGATGCCCTCCATGGTCACGCGTCTTGCCGCCGCTTTCATCTGGTCTTCATTTTTGAAGCTCAGCAGCGTTCTGGCATGGCCCGCAGTCATTTCGCCGCGCTCCAGCATGTTCTGCATATCCTCCGGCAGATTCAAAAGCCGCAGTGCATTCGTGATCGCCGGGCGGGATTTGCCCACTGTTTTTGCAATCTCCTCCTGCGTGAACTCGAAGTTATCCATCAGCATCTTGTAGCCGTTTGCTTCTTCCAGCGGCTTCAAATCCTCACGCTGCAAGTTCTCAATCAGCGCCAGCTGCATCACTTCGCTGTCCGTCAGGTCGCGGATAACCGCCGGTACGGTCGTCAGTCCTGCCATGCGAGAAGCGCGCCAGCGTCGTTCACCCGCAACGATCTGATAGCCGCCGGAAAGCAGTGGGCGCACCAAGATTGGTTGCAAAACGCCGTGCTGCGCAATAGAATCCGCCAGCTCGGTCATCGCGCCGTCATCAAAGCTCTGGCGCGGCTGCGTACGGTTCGGCTCTAAGTCGTTTATGCTGAGCTCCACCGCGCCGGCATCGTCCTCACGCGCATTGTCATAGAAAATTGCGTCCAGCCCCTTGCCGAGGCCTCCTTTTTTTGCCATTGCGAAAGACCATCTCCTTCTTGTCGCATTTATACCGATACCACACGATTTTGCGCATGAAACCGGTTTTGCCGCCGCAATCAGCGGTTTTTCTTCAAAATTTCGTCCACAAGCGCACCGTATGCGATGCAACCTTTGTTGGATTTATCGTAGTACAAGATCGGCTGTCCGTAGCTCGGCGCCTCGGAAAGACGCACTGTGCGCGGAATGACTGTTGCAAACACCTTGCGCGGGAAATACTTTTTAATTTCCGTCACAACCTGCTGCGTCAGGTTCAGTCTGCCGTCATACATCGTCAGCAAAACACCTTCCAGCTCTAAACGGTCGTTGTAACGGCGCTTCACAGCCTGCACGGAGCTCATCAGCTGCGAAAGGCCCTCCAACGCGTAGTATTCGCACTGTACCGGGATCAAAACAGAGTCCGAAGCATTCAGCGCGTTCGTTGTGATAAGCCCCAGCGACGGCGGGCAATCGATGATGATATAGTCAAATTCTGTGCGCAGCGGCGCCAAAGCCTTCTTTAAAACGGACTCGCGCCCGTTCAAATCCGCAAGCTCAATCTCTGCCGCAGCCAGATCGGCCTTGGAAGGGATGACAGAAAGCTTTTCAAATTTTGTTTCGAGAACGGCATCTTCGCCCTTTGCCCCGTTGATGAGAATATCATACGAGGTCGTTTTCAGCGTTCGGCGATCAAAACCCACGCCGCTCGTGGAGTTGCCCTGCGGGTCAATATCGACCAAAAGCGTCTTTTTCCCTTTTGCGCCGAGCCATGCGGCAATATTTACTGCGCTGGTCGTCTTGCCCACGCCGCCTTTTTGGTTCGCCACGGCAATTACCTTGCTCATGTACCGCGCCCCTTTCCTTCTTCTTTCTATTATATAGGATATTGTAGCACATATCCGGCACAGAATAAAGAGAAAAGTTCATTTTTTTGCAATGTTTCATGTGAAACAGCCGGATTTTATCGCGTTTTGGCAAATTTTGATGTTTCATGTGAAACATTTGCAGCTTTAAACCGAAAAAAGCATTAAAAACACAGAAGGACTGCCGGCATTTGCAGACAATCCTTCTGTGTTTTGGGAAATGAATAAGGGAATGGGTTTACCTCGTACTCAATATTAAGTTCTGGCGCATCAGCTTGCCTTGTGTGCAGCTGATTTTGGGATGCGAACGACGCATTCGTAATACTCATCCGTTTCCTTACGCTGAAAAGCCGCGCCGATGCCGGCCTTTTTCATGGTTTGGACAGCATGGTCGATCGTGTTGAGGAACAGGCGAACATCTTTCGCAATGAATGTCCTCTTCGGCCTTTTCGCCTGTCCCTCCTTCTCCAAAAGTGATTTGATATACGTATCCGTCTGCGCCACATTCATTTTGCGAGCTATGACAGTCTTCAACGCTGCCATGCGCTTTTCCGGATCTTCCATTCTAAGCAAAGCACGTGCATGACGCTCCGTAAGTTGGTTTTCCAGCACCATGCGCTGCTCTTCGCCGGAAAGCCGCAGCAAACGGATCTTATTTGCAAGCGACGGCTGGCTCATGCCGAGCCTACGTGCGGCCTCCTCCTGCGTCATAGAGCGGTCCTGCATCAAAGCATAGATTGCAGCAGCTTCCTCAAAGAAGTTCAGGTCACTGCGCTGCATATTTTCAATAAGTGCCAACACCGCGCCGTCCTGCGGAGAAAGCTCCTGCACAATGGCCGGGATGGTTTTGAGCCCCGCCATACGCGAAGCACGCCAGCGGCGCTCCCCTGCCACCAAAATGTAGCGGTCGCGGTCTCTGCGCACAAGAATCGGCTGCAAAACGCCGTTTTGACGAATGCTTTCTGCGAGCTGCAAAAGCTCGTCCTGCGGAAAATCCAATCGCGGCTGTGCAGGATTTGGCACAATCTTATCCGGTGAAAGCTCCAAAAGCTTTTTCTTTTCCGCAAATGCCATACGCCGCACCTCCTGCTTGAATTTCCAGTGTAAGAAGTTGTCTTTTGTGAGGGCTTGTTCTCTTTACAGGAAATAGCTTACCACAATGAAAAGGCAGATTTTGCCGCAATCTGTCACCGTACAAAAAGTTTTTCTTGCTTTTTCAAAACGCGGTGCTATAATAATAGAAATATTCAAACGGAAAAGCGTCGAAAAAGCGCATATTCCCGCCATTTTTAGAGAAAAGGAGCGAAAGAACATGATCTATGCAGAAACCGAAATCCAGCTGAAAAACGGGTGCACCGCCGTCGTACGCAATGCACGCCCCGAAGATGCCAAGCAAATGATTGAATACCTGCGCACCGTTTCGGGCGAATCTCCGTTTTTATTGCGTGAGCCGGATGAGGTGAATTTCACCGTCGAAAAAGAACGCGCAATTTTGCAAAACAAAGCGGAAAGTCCAAACGAGATCATGCTCACCGCTTATATAAACGGCGAGCTTGCCGGCAACTGTTCGCTGGCGTCGCAAGGTGATAAACGCCGCACAAAGCACCGCTGCTGTGTTTCTATTGCGTTATATGAAAAGTATTGCAACCTTGGGCTCGGGCCTATATTATTAAACACACTCTTGGGGCTTGCAAAGCAATGCGGATACACACAAGCGGAGTTGGGTGTGATTGAAGGCAACGAGCGCGCAAAGCATGTTTACGAAAGCCTCGGATTTAAAGAATATGGCTTTTTACCAAATTCTCTGCGCTATTCCGACGGCACCACGCGCGGCGAATACTTCATGGTGAAAGAGTTATAAGTTCCACGTGAAACAAAAAGGGCAGCTATGCGAATTACCTCTGCATAGCTGCCCTAAATTTTGAGTGCTTTTACAAATATTTTTTAAAGCCCTTCACTTCACTGTAGCCGATGGCATCATAGAATTTATGCGCGCCGGTACGCTGCAGGCTGGAGACCAAAATGCAGTAGTGGCACTCTTTTTCCTTGCCCCACGCTTCAATGGCTTCAAACATGCCGCGTCCAATGCCTTTTCCGCGGTACTTTTCGTCCGTAACAACATTTTCAACGAGTAAAATCGGCTTGCAGGTATCGCAAATATCTTCAAATACAACACCAATCAAAGAGCCACAAAGGTCGCCATTTTCCGTATTTTCAGCTACAAGCAAGTAGTTATCCTCGTTTTTTGCGATTTTTTTCATCTTTTCCGCCATTTTCTGCGGATCTGCCATCGCATCGGAAAGCTGCGCCAAAAGTGGGTTCAGCTTCGGAATGTCGTTCAATTCGGCTTTGCGGTAGATAATATTCATTTTGCTTCCCCTTTCTGCTCCAAAAATAACGGTTTTTTGGTGATCGTGCCGCCGTGACGCGGATACATTTTCGGTGTAAAGCGCAGTTTGCGCATTACGGCAACAAAGCGCTCGCTCTGTTCCTCATCCGGCAGAATGAAAGGAACCGTTTTTACAACATCGCATCCAAGCGAAGAGATTGCTTTTCGGGCATATTCCAGTTCATCTGGCAAGCTCGGACCTTTCATCGCGGCAAAATAGCCCTTCATTTTGATGAGCGGAATACAATATTCCGCCAAAATATTCATGTTTGCGACCGCACGAGCCGTTGCAACGTCAAAGCTTTCACGTAGCTTCGTGTCTTTTCCGGCTTCTTCTGCGCGTTTATGAATCGTCTCGGCTTCAATGCCAATGGCATCACACACTTCGCGCAAAAAAACAAGCCGCTTATTCAAAGAATCCAGCAACGTCAGTTCAATGTCCGGGCGCATGATCTTGAGCGGAATACCGGGAAAGCCCGCACCGGTGCCTACGTCGATAACTTTCGCATTCTTTTTAATTTCAAGCGCTTTCAGCAGCGTCAAGCTATCTACAAAATGTTTTATGACTGCCTCTTCCGGGTCGGTGATGGCCGTGAGGTTCATCACGGTGTTGCGCTCCAAAAGCAGATCAAGATAAATCTGGAACTGCTCCGCCTGTGCAGGCGAAACCTTTACGCCAATCTCTTTTGCTTTTGAAATCAGCAGATTTTTAATATCCATAATCAAAATTTCAGCCCGCCTAAAGCAAAGCTGCCCTTTCAGTTTTGTTTTATAAATATTATAGTAATTGAGCTCAATTTATCGCATATTAAATGTAGTGGACATCACTTTTCTTCATTGTGTGCAGAGAGCCAAATCAACAGCACGGAAATATCCGCCGGGGAAACGCCGGAAATACGCCCTGCCTGTCCCACGTTTTCCGGGCGCACGCGATTGAGTTTTTCCTGTGCCTCAAGCCGCAGACCCGAAATCTCGGCGTAGTTGATCTCTTTTGGCAGCAGCTTCTTTTCCAACCGGCGCATTTCGGCAATGTCCTGCAGCTGGCGCTTGATGTAGCCCTCATATTTAAGCGCCGTCTCCACGCTTTCAAAAATCTCACGCGGGTAATTCGGGCGTTCGATGTCGATAGGTGTCAGGTCCGCATAGGTCACCTGCGGGCGGCGCAGCAGCTCAGAAAGGCGCACACCCGTCGTGACCGGCGATGTTTCACATGAAACCAGCACTTCGTTCAGCGCATCCGTCGGCGAAAACACCGTTTTCTCCGCGCGCTTCATCTCCGCTTCTTTCTGCGCCTGCTTCTTTTCAAACTTCGCCCAACGGCGGTCATCGATGAGCCCCAGCTCGCGGCCGATTGGCGTCAGTCGCTCATCGGCGTTATCCTGCCGAAGCACAAGACGGTATTCGGAGCGCGAGGTCATCATGCGGTACGGGTCGGTGACGCCTTTCGTGATGAGGTCGTCGATGAGCGTGCCGATGTACGAGCCCGCGCGATCCAAAATAAGCGGGTCACGATTTAAGACTTTCAGCGCAGCGTTTGCGCCTGCCACAAAACCCTGCGCGGCGGCTTCTTCATAGCCGGAACTGCCGTTGAACTGCCCCGCGCCGTAAAGTCCCGGATAATCGCGAAACTCCAATGTGGCGTTCAGCTGCAGCGGGTCGCAGCAATCATATTCGATCGCATACGCGTTTCGCATGATTTCTACGTGCTCAAGCCCCTTGATCGTGCGGTAAAACGCAATCTGCACTTCTTCCGGCAGTGAAGAACTCATACCCTGCAAGTACATCTCCTCGGTTTCCGCGCCGCACGGTTCAATAAAAAGCTGATGGCGCGGCTTTTCGGAAAAGCGCATGATCTTATCTTCAATACTCGGGCAGTAGCGGGGGCCAACGCCTTCGATCATGCCCGCATACAGCGGTGAACGGTGAATATTATCGAGAATGACCTGCTTCGTGCGGTCGTTTGTCCAGCTCACGTAGCACACAGCCGAATTTTTCGGCGGTACTTCCGCATCAAATGAGAACGGCGTGACAGGTTCATCGCCCTTTTGAACCTCGAGGTCGGTAAAATCGATGGATGAGCGCAGCACGCGCGCCGGAGTACCGGTTTTAAAGCGGCGCAACGAAATGCCAAGCTCTTTTAAAGAACCCGCAAGTTCCGTCGCCGGGAACATGCCATCCGGGCCGCCCGCATACGAAACCTCACCCACGAAGATGCGCCCGCCGAGAAATGTGCCGGTCGCCAGCACGACCGCGCGGCACGTGTAAACCGCGCCGAGGCGTGTCGTCAGCAGCCAGTTTTCGCCGTCTCGCTCAATGTCGATGACCTCCGCCTGGCGCATCACGAGGTTTTCGCACTGCTCAAGCTTATGCTTCATCACGCGCGCGTACTTGTTGCGGTCGATCTGCGCGCGCAGCGAGTGCACCGCAGGGCCTTTACCAAGGTTCAGCATGCGGCTTTGCAGCGTACATTCGTCCGCCGTTTTGCCCATTTCGCCGCCGAGCGCGTCCACTTCGCGCACAAGGTGGCCCTTTGCTGTGCCGCCGATGCTCGGGTTGCACGGGCAGTTGCCCACAGCGTCCATGTTTATTGTGAAGATCACCGTGCGGCAGCCGAGACGCGCCGAGGCCAAAGCCGCCTCAATTCCCGCGTGTCCCGCGCCGATCACGGCAACATCGTATTTTCCTGCATCATAGCTCATAATCTAACTTCTTTTCCAATTTATTCTGAAATACTGCCTATTTTAAAGATAAAATATAACAATTTTGATATTTTATTTTCCCACGCAGAACTTTTCAAATACCTGATCGACCACCGCATCCGAAACACGCTCGCCGGTCAGTTCATTCAAAGCTGCAATGGCACCCTCCAGCGAGACCGTCACCGCGTCCCACGTCATACCCATAAGCAAAGCACTTTCCGCTTCCTCCAACGCCGTGAGCGCCTTTTGTACGTCCGCGCGTTGGCGCTCCGTATAGAGAATGCCGTCGTTCGGGTTCAGCTCAGCGGTTTTCAGTGCGCGCGCCGCAGCGTCTTGCAGTGCAGGCAGTCCCTCGCCGGAAAGCGCCGAGACCGTCACGATCTCTTTGAAATGCTTATCGATCTCCGCACGGTCTATCTTCGGCGTGAGGTCGGATTTATTGATGACCGCCACGGCCGGTGTATCGCCTATGGCATCCATCAACGCGCGGTCGTCGTCGTTCAGCTCTTCGCTCGCATCAAACACCGCCAGCACAAACTGCGCCGTTTTGACGCGATCTAAAGCCATGCGCACGCCGATCTGCTCCACGCGGTCTTCTGTATCGCGGATACCGGCGGTGTCGGCAAGGCGCAGCGGAATTTCACCGAGCAGCACAGTCTCCTCCACCACGTCACGCGTCGTGCCCGCAAGATCGGTCACAATGGAACGCTCGCAACCCGCAAGCAGGTTCATCAGCGTGGATTTGCCGGCGTTCGGGCGGCCTGCAATGACCGTCACCACACCCTCGCGCAGAATGCGCCCGCCGTCAAAGCCGGCGAGCAAGTCTTTCAGCGCCGTTTTTCCGGCAGCAAGGCGCGTTTTCAGCATCGTCTCATCCACCTGTGGAATGTCGTCGTCCGGGTAATCCGCCCATGCGGCAAGGTGCGCACCGATGTCCGTCAGATCCGAACGCAGCTTTTCAATGCGGCGGGAAAGTGCGCCGTCGTGTCCCGCTTGCGCCGCTTTCATCGCTTCGCGCCCCTGCGCGGAGATGATCTGCATGACGGCTTCCGCCTGCGCAAGGTCCATTTTGCCGTTTAAAAACGCGCGGCGCGTAAATTCGCCCGGCGCCGCAGAGACCGCACCGGCAGCAAAAACCGCTGCAAAACCGCTTTTAAAACGAACAATCCGCCGTGGCAGGAAAGCTCCACCACGTCTTCACCCGTAAAGCTGTGCGGTGCGGCAAAAACGGTCGCAACGCACTCATCGAGGCGCTCGCCGTCCGGCGCATACACGTGTCCGAAGCGGCACGTGTAACCCGCCATATCACAGAGCTTCGCGCCGGAAACCGACTTAAAAACACGGTCGCCGACCGCGCGGGCCTCATCGCCCGAAATGCGAATGACTCCGATGCCGCCCGGCGCCGCCGCCGTAGAGATTGCTGCAATGGTCTTCATAGTTTATCCCTTCTTCTCGTTCGCTGCACATGCAACACTTTCTCATTTTGTATTATACCACGCGGCGAAAAAATTGTCACGCAGAATGTCGGAAAACGCAGGAAAATCACAGAGAAAAAGCGCCTCCTTTATCCGTTCGGAGACGCTTTCTTTTTATTTTTATGCCGTTCTTATTCTGCGAAATTTCGCACTGAACAGATTGCAGCGTATTTTAATCGCAAAAAACTCCGCATACGCAAAGTATACGGAGTTTCTCTGTTTTAAAGTTTTAGTTTTTGGAGATCTTACCGTACGGCGTGGAAACGTCGTCCAGAACACGCGGTGCTGCGGGAGCGGTGCGATTTTGTGCCGGACGGCTGTCACGATTATCTCTGCGCGGAGCGCGAGCACCGCGATTATCGCGGTTATAGCCGCCGTTTCTGCCGCGGTTATTGCCGCCGCGACGGTTATCGCGCTTTACGTAGCGCTCGCCGCCCTCAGGGCCGATCACAACGTGGCGGGCAAGGTCTTCACCCTCGCTCCAAGACTTCGCACCCTCAACCTCCTGCACGGCGGTGTGGATGATGCGGCGCTCATACGGGTTCATCGGCTCCAAGGAGGCATTGCGACCGGTCTTTACGGCGCGGGCAGCCATCTTTCTGCCGAGATTTTCAAGCGTTTCCTTGCGCTTTTCGCGGTAATTGCCCACGTCCAGCGTAATGCGGTAATAAGACTCGTCCACATGGTTTGCAACGAGAGACGCAAGATACTGGAGGGAATCCAGCGTTTCGCCGCGGTGGCCGATGATGAAACCGATGTTTTCGCCGGTGAGCACAAGCTCTGCGCCTGCCTCTTCCTCGCGGATCTCAATATTTACGTCGCCGAGGCCCATGCCGGAAAGAACGTTGCGCAGATACTCTGCTGCGGCGTCTGCCGGTGTGGAACGGATGAACGCGCGCACCTTTGCCGGTCTGCCGCCGAAAAGGCCGAAGCGCTTTTTCTCTTCCGTTTCAAGAACTTCAAACTCTGCGTCTGCGGGGTCTACACCCAGCATTGCGCATGCTTTTTCATACGCTTCTTCTGTGGTTGCGCCTGTTGCGATTGCTTCTTTTACCATGGCTTTCTTCTTCCTTTCTTCTTTTCAATACTCTATCTTTATCCCGTTTCGGAGTGAAAGGAGGTGGGGATAACAGCCTTTATTTATTTCTTGCTTCCGAGATAATCGGTAGAATTGCCTTTGTTTTTCTGCGCATTTCCGCCTTTTTTACCGGCCGCTTTCTTTTCCTTCTGCGCGGCCTGGCGTTCTGCCTGCGCCTGGTTCTTCGCCTCAATCTTATCGGCGATCTGCTTTTGCAGGTTTGCGGGCAGCGGCTTTACCTTCTGATCCGCCTGTAAAAGCGTCACATAGCGGCTCGCTTCCGACTTTGCGGAGACCTGCTCCGGCGAAAAATACTTGTGCGTGATGAGCGTCTGTGCAAAACCGACCAGCGCGGAAATAATCCAATAGAAACCGACAGCTGCCGGCATGATGTATGCCCAGTATGCGGACAGGAGCGGCATGCCGTACATCATGACCTTCATGCAGCCCTGACCTGCGCCCTGCTGCTGTGTGGGCTGCAGCTTCTGCATGACAAAGGACTGGCCCCAGTAGGTCACAAGTGCCAGCACCGGGATGATCCACAGCATAGAAGCGAACGAGCTCGTGTTCGGGGATGCGAGCAGGTCAAGACCGAAGCACTTGAAGCCCTTGCCGAAAAACTCAATCTTCTGCACATCGTCCGCGGAGAACATCGTCAGGTGGTCCTTCAGTGCGTCGAAATTCTTAACGATCTCAAGCTCTACATACTGGTTCGTGCTCGCAATGCCCGGAATCTTAGAAACGAATTCCGTAGCCTGCGAAATGGTGTCCTTTGCAATATGCAGGGTGTTCGAGAGCGGATAAATAACGGAGTAATAAATGCCGAGCATGATCGGGAACGGAAGCAGCGTCATCAGACAGCCGCCGCCGGGATTCACACCCTCTTTTTCGTAGAGCTTCTGCAGCTCTTCGTTATACTTCATCTGGTCCTTGGCGTACTTCTTCTGCAGCTCCTGCTGCTTGCTTGCCAATCTGGACTGCGCCGCCATGCTCTTCTGCGATTTAATCGAGAACGGGAACATCAGCGCCTTTACGATGATCGTGAACAGGATGATCGCGATACCGTAGTTTTTGAAAACGGTGTACAGGAACCACAGCAGATAGCCGAGTACGCTGCCGAAGAAATTAAAAATAGACATCATAGTAGTTGACCAAATCCTTCCCGGATCAAAACTTATTCTTTTTTCCGCTTTTCCGGCACGGGGTCATAGCCACCGCGGGAAAACGGATTACACCGCAGAATGCGCCAAAGCGCAAGCACGCCGCCGAGTAAGGCGCCATACCGCTCCACGGCTTCTTCCCCGTACTGTGAGCAGGTTGGGATATACTTGCAGCAGCCGCGCGTTGCACGCGGTCTCAGCTTCCGATAGAGATGGATGAGCCCAATGACGGCGCGGCGCGGCCAATACCGCACACCTTTTTTCGCCGAAATGCGTCCGCCTTTATATTGTATCACAGCGGACACAGGCTCTTTCTGTTTTCTCATACTGCTTTTCTGATCTGTCGTTATGACAATTCTTCTTTCGTTACACTTGCGGTTTCTTCGCCCGTCTCCGACGTCCTTTCGGAGTCATTTTCCGCCGTTTTTGCGGAGTTATTTTTATCTTTGGGTAGGGCAACAAGCACGCCGAGTTCCTCAAGCGCGCTTTTTAACTGCGAAGATACGATTTGATAGTTTACGAACGGCGTTCTGCCGCGGCTGACGAGGACAAAGTCATACCCCGGCTTCAGCTGCGGGTACAGCGCACGGATGCTTTCACGCAGAAGGCGCCGCGCACGGTTCCGCTTGACCGCGTTGCCGATCTTTTTGCTGGCCGTAATGCCCACGCGCGCCTGCTTCACCTTTTTATTGCGCAGGCAATACAGCACAAGCGCCGGGCGCACCGCGCTTTTTCCGCGGGCGTAAACGCGCTTATACTCGTGGTTTTCGGTCAGCGGCACAAGGATGTCCATGGGTAAGCCTCCAAAGCCGTTCGGTAAGGCCAAAGCTGAGTATAGCAGAGCCTCGCCGCCGAAAAAATCAGGCAAAACAAAGAAAGGTCACGCAGCGGTGACCCTCAAAGCATACATTAATAGGTTAAACGTGCTCTGCCCTTTGCTCTGCGACGCGCCAGAACTTTACGTCCGTTGCGTGTAGACATTCTCTTTCTGAAGCCGTGCTCCTTCTTTCTGTGGAGCTTCTTCGGCTGATAGGTTCTCAGCATATCAAAAACCCTCCTTTCACGAGGTTACTTATCAAAATGCGGTCTGCAAATAACAGTCCGTTACAGATAAGCATTATACCTTAAAACCGTAGAAGCTGTCAACCTTTTTTCGGGTTTTTACGGAAAAAAACTTGGAATGAAGCGCTGCAAAGGCAAAAGCAGAGGAAAATAGAAGGCCTACATGTTTTTTTCAGCCTGAAAAAACACAAAGCAAAGCGCGCAATGCTAAAAGTTTTTAATCGATCTTTTTTCAAGAAAGGTTATGGGAGCTCGGGGCAAAGTTTCCCATTCCTGCGTTAAAAATCCGCCTTCGCGCTCTCTTTTTCCACCCTTTCTGCGTATAAATTGCCGAAAACACGTTTCTTTCCCTCTTTTTGCCTGTGAAGTCCGTCAGATTTTTCAACATTCCACAGGTTTTCTGTGGACAACTTTGCGGTTTTGTGCTACACTATATATTAGTATTTTAGCGTCAAAATGCACTTTCAATGCCGCTTCTTCGGTCATCATGACCGCCGCGGCGCGGCTATGGGCGCATACCGATACCAAAACCTAAAAGAAAGGGAATAAGGAAATGGAATCATTCTTAGAAGCATGGGACCTCATTTGCGACTACTGCAAAAAGCAGGTCACCGACGTGAGCTATGAAACCTGGTTCAGCAAGCTCGTCCCCATCTCGCTCGATTTCGGAGCAGGCGTTGCAATCATTCAAGCGCCGAACGAATTTAACAAATCCACCATCGAGCGCGGCTTTCACAAGTGCTTGAACGACGCCGTACAGAGCGTTTTCGGCGAAGCTTTCACCTATAAGCTCATCACCCCGATGGAGAAAAAAGAAAAAGAGCGCGTGCCGGACGATGACGAATACGAGTACACGTTTGAAACGTTCATCGAGGGCAGCTCCAATAAATTTGCCTGCGCAGCCTGCCGCTATGTTGCAAAAGAGCCGGCCAAAAACTACAATCCCCTCTTTATCTACGGCAACTCCGGCCTCGGCAAAACGCACCTGCTCAACGCCATCGGTCACGAGCTCAAAAAGAATTTCCCGGATAAGGATATCATTTACGTCAAGGGCGACCAGTTTGCAAACGAACTGATCGAGGCCATCCGCGCCGGTACCACCGTGAGTTTCCGCGAAAAGTACCGCAAGGCCGACGCACTCCTCATCGACGATATTCAGTTCATCGCCGGCAAGGAATCCACGCAGGAAGAGTTCTTCCACACGTTCAATACATTATACGAATCCAAAAAGCAGATCGTTTTAACAAGCGACCGTCCCCCGCGCGACATCGCTACCTTGGAAGATCGTTTGAAAACCCGCTTTGAATGGGGCCTTACCGCCGATGTGCAGCCGCCGGACTTTGAGACCCGCATGGCAATCATCAAGCGCAAAGCCGAGCTTGTCGGTCTCAGTGTGCCGGACAACGTCTGCGAATTCATCGCACAGAAGCTCAAGAGCAACATCCGCCAGCTGGAAGGCACGGTCAAAAAGCTCAACGCCATCCATCTTGTGGAAGGCGCCACCCCCACTATCAGCACGGCACAGCGCGCCATCAGCGACATCGTAAACAACGAGCAGCCTGCGCCTGTCACCGTCAGCAAAATCATTGAAGAAGTCGGCCGCACCTACGGCGTTTCCCCGGAAGATATCAAGTCCTCCAAGCGCAACGCAAATGTTTCCTTTGCACGTCAGATTTCCATGTACGTCGTGCGCGAGATTACACAGATGCCTATGGTCGAGATCGGCAAGGAATTTGGCGGCAGAGACCACTCCACCGTCGTTTACGCCATCCAGCAAATCGAAGAAAAATCCGCGCGCGATCCCGTGACGAAGGCCACCGTCAGCGACATCATCAAAAATATTCGTGACCGCTGATCCTCTCCGCTCCTAAAGTGCGCCGTTCCTCCTGTTCTTTCCTATATACTGGAATATCGGCAAAACCGCTGCACTTTTAAAAATATCAAATGCAGAGCATTTCCTATAACATTCTGTATAATTGTCGCAGGGCTCCTTGTGACCGACTTTGAAGTTCAACCACAAGACATAGGGCTCGATCGCTGGTGCCCTTACACGCGAAAGCCAAAATAAAATCAACGAGTTTTCAACATTTCACACAGAGTTTTCAACTGCTCTGTGGACGAAATCAAATTTTCCACACTCTCCACAATCCCTCCACATCAATTTTCGCAAAACTTTCGCGCGATTTTCACCTGTCCAAAGCCACTTTTGGAAGTTTCCAACTTTTTCACACCCTCTACGACTACTGCTATAACTTATACTTAAAATAAATATAAAAAAGGACCGCAAGCTTACTCCTTCCACATCTCCGCACCAAAAAACACACAGAAATGTGAAAAACCAAAATGCGCGGTAAAACTTTCGCGGTCCAAAATGCTAAACAAAAGAGCAAAACCACAAAACCGCGCAGAAAGGAAGAACTTATCCACATGAAATTCACCGTAGAAAAAAGATTGTTGAACGAAGCCGTAACCAATCTACAAAGAGCGGTTTCCTCCAAAACTTCTATTCCGGCGCTCGAAGGCATCCTCATCCGCAGCGAAGAAAACCGCCTCGTTCTGACCGCTTACGATCTTGAAATCGGCATGCAGACCGAACTACCCGCCATCATTTCCGCGCCGGGCGCAATCATCCTCACCGCAAAGCTGTTCGCCGAGATCGTCCGCCGTTCGCCGGACGAGGACATCACCATTGACGTGGACGACCGCAACATCGCCACCATCACCTCCGGCGTGAGCTGTTTCACCATCATCGGTATGGATTCGGCGGAATTCCCGGAGCTGCCGAAAATCACCGACGCCGATACAATCAAAATGCCGCAGGAACTCTTAAAAAGTATGATTCGCCAGACGCTTTTTGCCGTCGCGGACAGCACCGCAAAGCCGATCCATCAGGGCAGTTTGTTCAAAATTGAAAACGGAAATTTAGATGTTGTGTCGGTCGACGGCTACCGGTTGGCCCTGCGCCGCGAGGCGATTAACTACGCGAACAATACCGAATTTGTCGTTCCCGGAAAGACACTTTCCGAAGTACTCAAGCTCTTAAAGGACAGCGAGGGCGAAGCGAAGATTTGTCCGAGCCGCCGCCATATTTTGTTCCGCATCGATAATTATACGGTCATTTCCGCTTTGCTCGAGGGTGAATTCCTCGATTATAAATCGGCACTGCCGAAGGATAAAAAAACCGAAGTTACGGTTTCCACTCGTACGATGATCGAAAGTGTCGAGCGCGTTTCGCTTCTCATCACCGACCGCCTGAAAAGCCCGGTACGCTGCGTGATCGGCGAAGACACCGTCAAGCTTTTCTGCACCACCACCATGGGCCGTGCCACCGACCAGATTTCAGCGGAAATTTCCGGAGACCAGCTTGAAATCGGTTTCAATAACAAATATTTGCTCGATGCACTCCGCGCGGCGGAGACCGACGAAGTTCGACTGCAGCTCGGCGGCCCGATCAGCCCGATGCTCGTTCTGCCGAAGGAGGGCGACGCGTTTTCGTTCCTCGTCTTGCCGGTGCGGTTGCGCAGCGAAATGTAATTAACGTTTCACACACTGCCTGCCACTCGCGGACAAGCATTACGACTTTTGTGAAACATCAACTTGTGAAGTTTTGACGCCAAAATCTAAAGCGCAAATTTTGTACAACTTTAACGCACGAACAAACGCAAAGAATTGTGTATTAAATTTATCTTTATTTTATAAGGAATCGAATATATTATGAAAAATGAGATCATCACGATCACAACGGAGTTCATCCGTCTGGATGCACTTTTAAAGCTCGGCGGCGCGTTGGATACCGGCGGGCAGGCCAAATTCGTCATTCAAAACGGTGAAGTCGAAGTAAACGGCGAAGTCTGCACCATGCGTGGCAAAAAAATGCGTGACGGCGACTATGCCGAATATAACGGCGGTCGCTATACGGTAAAAGTGGAGGAATGAGCCGGTGAACGTACTGCGCCTCGGCTTTGAAAATTTCCGAAATTTGTGCCCGGGCGAAATTTTTCCGGGCGAGACCATTAATGTCATTCACGGCAGCAATGCCCAGGGCAAAACGAATTTGCTTGAGGCCATCTGGCTTTTTACGGGCGGACATTCGTTTCGCGGCACAAAGGATAGTGAGTTGCCGGTTTTAAAAGACGGCAAAAATGCGCCTGCGGCCTCACTTTCCATGACGCTGTTTACAGAAGGACGCGAGCAGGAGCTAAGGCTCGAACTGCGCGACGGTCGGCGCTCCAGTGTCATCAACGGCGTGGAGAAAAAGACCGGCTCGGCACTTGTGGGCAAGTTTTGCGCCGTCATTTTTTCGCCGGAGCATCTTTTGCTCGTCAAAGAAGGCCCTTCGCGCCGCCGCGCGTTTTTAGATGGTGCGTTGTGCCAGTCCCGCCCGGCATTTACGCGCGTTTTGGCGCATTATAATAAAGCTCTCATGCAGCGCAATGCGCTTTTAAAAGATATTCCGCGCCACCCGGAGCTTATCGATACGCTCGATGTTTGGGACGAGCGCCTTATTCTGTTCGGCACGGAGGTCGTACAGGAGCGCGCTGCGTTCTGCAAAGATCTGGAGCCGCGTGCGGCGGAAATTTACCGGGGTATCGCGAAAAACAGGGAGGAAATCACGCTTTCTTACGCGCCGTTTGGCGGTGCGGAGACAAAAACGGAGATTGCCGAGCGGTTTTCCGAAGCACTGAAAAACGCCAGAAATGCCGATGCTCGCGCGGGGTTTACGTCCGTCGGCCCGCACAGAGATGATTTGACGCTCACCATAGACGGGCTTTCCGCCAGAACGTTCGGCTCGCAGGGGCAGCAGCGCAGCATCGTGCTGGCATTAAAGCTTGCGGAAGCCGATATTCTGTACCGAAAAACCGGCGAGCGCCCGGTTATCTTGCTCGACGACGTGATGAGTGAGCTTGATATGAGCCGCCGCGATTATCTTTTGAATCACCTTGACGGGCGGCAGGTGTTCATCACGTGCTGCGACCCGGAAACTGTGCGCCTGATGGAAACGGGACGCGGGTTCTATGTGGAAAAAGGCACGGTGCGGCAGGATACGGACGAAAAAGCAGGGGAAGTGCATGCGGAAAACGAAACGCCGACTTGCGAAAGCGAGTAAACCTGTGGTATGATAAGGAGCATGGTATGTATATTCACCTTGGTATGGGCGTTGTAGTGCGCGAAGAAGACGTCGTGGGCATTTTCGATATGGAAAACACCACGGTCTCCGGCGCAACGCGCGATTTTTTGAAGCGCGCCCAAAAAGAGAACCTTGTGGAAGACGTGTGCTATGACCTGCCGCGTTCCATTGTGGTTTGCAGAGACTATATCGGCGGCGAGCGCGTGTATATCACGCAGATTGCCCCGGCCACGCTTTTAAAACGCTCCCGCGCGGAGATCGGCGGCATTGCGCTGAGACCGCACGCCAAGGGACTGTAACAGAAAGGATCTTCATTTATGCAGTATTTCGGCATTCCTACCTGTCCGTATTGCAAAAAGCATGTCAACCTTGTTCGCACGTGGAGATTGAAACGTGAGGGCGAGTATAAATGCCCGCGCTGCGGCGGTATTTCCAATATCTATCTTTCTCCGCTCGTGTATGTGTTTGCCGTGCTGGCCATCTGCGCCGGCGTGTGCATCTATTTCTTCCATAAATTCGTTTTGGATGACATCGAGCTGTTCACTTGCCTGCAAATTTTCATCCCGTTTGCGATTTTCTTCTTTTTAAGCCTTTTCACGGTGTATTTAAAGCGCCCCGTCATCCGCAGAGTACAACGCGAAGCCCCGCGACCGGCTCCGCAGCGCAGTGCGGAACCGGAAAGACGTGCTCCGAGCCGTGACGATACGTTTACGGAGATGAATACGGGCAGATACAGAGAAAATAACGAGCCGGAGCGCAGAGTGAACCGACGCGTCTGAATTCTGACGGCAAGTAAAATGTAAAGGTCTTTGATTAAACTTTCTTCAGAAAGCTTATAGAGTCTCGGGGCAAAGCCCTGAAAAACAGAAAATCCACACGGAAAAGAGCTGCCGAATTGTAATTTACGGGCGGCTCTTTTTGCGTTTTTACCGACCGAAAAACCGCAAAAAAGAGGGGAAAGCGGTGTGCGTTTTCAAATATACATGCTTTTGTATGTTTATGCACAAAAAACCGCAGAAAATCTAAGCTTTCAGCCGACATTTTTCAAAAATGACCTTGTAAATTTTACCGTTTTGTACTATACTATTATATAAAGATAACCGCCTGCGGAACTGTACAAATGAAACAGGCGGCGTTTCTCTTTGAATAGATAACGAATGAATGTCTTTTATTTCAAAGGCACAAAAGCACATTCGGCGTTTTCGTGCCGAAGAAAGGAAAATGAGAGTTAATATGGATATTAACGAAATGACGCATGTGGATACGAATTACGATTCGGATCAAATACAGGTCCTTGAAGGTCTGGAAGCCGTCCGCAAGCGCCCGGGCATGTACATCGGCTCCACCGGTCCGCGCGGCCTGCACCACCTTGTTTACGAAATCGTAGATAACGCCATCGACGAAGCGCTTGCAGGCTATTGCGACCGCATCGATGTGCGCATCCTGCCCGGCGACATCATCTGCGTGCAGGATAACGGCCGCGGTGTGCCGGTCGGCGTGCAGCACCAGACGGGGCTGCCGGCCGTGACGGTTGTGTATACCATTTTGCATGCCGGCGGCAAGTTCGGCGGCGGCAGCTATAAGGTTTCCGGCGGTCTGCACGGCGTTGGCGCTTCCGTCGTCAATGCGCTTTCCTCGTGGCTGGAGGTCGAGGTGCGCCAGGGCGGTCACCTGTACCGCCAGCGCTTCTCGCGCGGCAACGCGGAATATGACCTGCAGGATCTCGGCCCCATCGAAAACCCGGAGCAGACAGGTACCATGGTTACGTTTAAGGCTGACCCCGAGATATTCAAAGAAACCACCGTTTATGATTTTGCCACGCTCGAAACGCGTCTGCGCGAGCAGGCATTTTTGAACGCCGGCGTCAACATCATCCTCACCGATGAGCGTGACCCGGAGAACATCAAAAGCGACCGTTTCCACTACGAGGGCGGCGTAGCAAGCTTTGTGGAGTACTTGAACCGCAAAAAAGCTGTGGAGGTCATCCACCCGGATGTCATTTATTTCTCCGCGACCGCGCCGGACAACAACTCTACCTGCGAAATCGCCATGCAGTATACGGACAGCTTTAACGAGCTGATTTTGTCCTTTGCAAACAACATTCACACGGTGGACGGCGGTACGCACGAAGACGGCTTCAAGCGCGCCTTAACGCGCGTGATGAACGATTACGCAAGAAAGTACAACATCTTAAAGGAAGCCGATAAAAACCTTTCCGGCGAGGACGTGCGCGAGGGCCTCACGTGCGTCATCAGCGTAAAGGTGAAGGAGGCACAGTTCGAGGGCCAGACGAAGGGCAAGCTCGGCAATACGGAAATCAGCGGCCTTGTCAGCAATCTGATGAGCGACAAGCTGATGACGTTCCTTGAAGAGAACCCCGCCGTGGCACGCGCCATTTTCGACAAAGCCATGGCGGCCTCCCGCGCAAGAGAAGCGGCGAGAAAGGCAAGAGACCTTGTGCGCCGCAAATCTGCGCTTGAAAACGCAACGCTGCCCGGCAAGCTCGCAGACTGCCAGTCCCGCAACCCGGAAGAGACCGAAATTTACATCGTCGAGGGCGATTCCGCAGGCGGCTCCGCAAAGGGCGGCAGAGACCGCAAATTTCAGGCGATCCTCCCCTTGTGGGGTAAAATGCTGAACGTTGAGAAGGCGCGCTTAGACCGCGTTTACGGCAACGATAAGCTCATGCCGGTCATTACGGCGCTCGGCACGGGCATCGGCGAAGAGTTCGATTTGAATAAGCTCCGTTACGGCCGCGTCATCATCATGGCCGATGCCGATGTCGACGGTTCGCACATCCGCACTTTGCTTTTGACGTTCTTCTACCGCTATATGCGCCCGCTTGTCGAAGAGGGACACGTGTACATCGCACAGCCGCCGCTGTTCCGCATCACGAAGAATAAGCGCCACTATTACGCGTATTCCGATAACGAGCGCGACGAGATCATGACGCAGCTGCAGAGCGGCTACGATATTCAGCGCTACAAAGGCCTTGGTGAAATGGACTCTGAGCAGCTTTGGGAGACGACCATGAACCCGGAGACCCGCGTCATGCTGCAGGTCACGCCGAGCGATGCCGCACAGGCGGACGAAATCTTCACCATTTTGATGGGTGATAAGGTAGAGCCGCGCCGCGAGTTCATTGAGCGCAACGCAAAGTACGTAAAGAATCTGGACATTTAAGCGCGAAAGGATCAGCAAGCAATGGATAATATGGAAGAAAAGAAGGAAAACCTCATACAGGTGGACCTCAGAGAGATCATGGAGACGTCGTTCCTCGATTACTCCATGTCCGTTATCGTGCAGCGTGCGCTGCCGGACGTGCGCGACGGCTTAAAGCCGGTCCACCGCCGTATTCTCTACACCATGTATGAAAACGCTCTGTGGCCGGAAAAGGCTTACAGAAAGTGCGCGGATACCGTCGGTTCCGTACTGGGCCGCTACCATCCGCACGGCGATGCTTCGGTTTATGACGCGCTGGTGCGTCTTGCGCAGGATTTTTCCATGCGCTATATGCTCATTGACGGCCACGGCAACTTCGGTTCCGTAGACGGCGACCCGCCTGCTGCATACCGTTACACGGAAGCCCGCATGAGTAAGCTTTCTGTGGAAATGCTGAAGGATATTGAGAAGGACACGGTCGATTTCTCCCCGAACTACGACGACCGTCTGAAAGAGCCGAACGTGCTGCCCTCTCATTTCCCGAATATCCTCGTAAACGGCTCCACCGGTATCGCCGTCGGTATGGCGACGAACATTCCGCCGCACAACATGGGCGAAGTGCTTGATGGCGTGTGCGCTATGGTGGATAACCCCGATATCGACCTTGATGGCCTCATGCAGTACATTAAGGGACCGGATTTCCCGACCGGCGGCATCATTATGGGCCGCAGCGGCATTCGCGCCGCATACGGCACCGGCCGCGGCAGAATTTACGTGCGCGCCCGCGCAGAGATCGTGGAAAAGCCGAATGGCCGCTACCAGATCGTCGTCACCGAGCTGCCGTATCAGGTCAACAAAGCAAGACTCATCGAAAACATCGCAGAGCTTGTCAAGGATAAGCGCATCGACGGCATCTCCAATATCGACGATCACTCCGACCGCAACGGTATGCACATCGCCATCGACATCAAGCGTGAGGCTTCCCCGCAGCTCGTTTTGAACCACCTGTATTCGCTTACGCAGATGCAGGTCACGTTCGGTGTCATCATGTTGGCCATTGTAGACGGCCAGCCGAAGCTGCTCACCCTGCGCGATATTCTGCAGGAATACATCAAGTTCCAGAGTGAAGTTGTGCTGCGCCGCACGCAGTTCGACCTTAAAAAGGCGCAGGAGCGCGCCCATATTCTGGAAGGCCTCATGATCGCGCTCGACTTCATCGATGAAGTCATCGCCATTTTGAGAAATTCCAAGTCTATCCCGGAAGGCAAAGTCGCCCTCATGGAGCGCTTCGGCCTTGACGACGTGCAGGCACAGGCCATCGTGCAGATGCGCCTCGGCCAGCTGACCGGCCTTGAGAGAACAAAGCTCGAGGAAGAGCTTGCCGCACTGCGCCTGAAGATTGCGGATTTCCTCGACATCATCGCAAGCGAAGCGCGCCGTTACGGCATCATCAAGGATGAAGCCATGGAGATGAAAAAGCGCTTCAGCGACGAGCGCCGCACGGAGATCGCCGCCATTTCCGGCGAAATGGACGTGGAAGACCTCATCCCGGAGGAAGACTGCGTCTTGACACTGACGAACTTCGGCTACGTAAAGCGCCAGACGCTCGACACGTACCGCACACAGCGCCGCGGCGGACGCGGCATCTCCGGCATGAGGCGCCGCGAAGAAGACGTTGCGAGCGAGCTGTTCATTGCAAATTCGCATGACTTTGTACTGTTCTTCTCCGACAGAGGGCGCGTGTACCGCTTAAAGTGCTACGAGATTCCGGAGGGCTCCCGCACAAGCCGCGGCATGAACATCACAAATCTGCTGCCGCTTGAGCCCGAGGAGCGCATCACCTCTATGCTGCGCGTCACAAAGTCCGAGGAGGAAGACCACTTCCTCACTATGGTCACAAAGAACGCCGTCATCAAGCGCGTTGCGCTCTCCGCGTTCCGCAATGTGCGCAAAAACGGTCTTATCGCACTCGATCTCGCCGAGGATGACGAGCTCAGCTGGGTGCGCCTGACGAGCGGCAGCGACGATCTGCTCGTTGCAACGCGCTTCGGCAAGGTCATTCGTTTCCACGAGGCCGACGTGCGCGAAATGGGCCGTCAGGCCCGCGGCGTGCGCGCTATCCGTCTTGCAGAGGGTGACGTTGTGGTCGGCATGAGCATCCTGCGCGAAAACGGTCTCGTGCTTACGGTTTCCGAGACCGGCTACGGCCGCTCGAACCCCGAGGATTACCGCCTGCAGCATCGCGGCGGCATGGGTATCCTCAACTACCACGTTGAAAAATACGGCAATGTCGCGGCCATTAAGGTCGTTGATCTCGATGACGACATCATTCTCATCGCAGATGACGGTGTGATTATCCGTATCGAAGCCGGTTCCATTCGCATCTGTGCACGTCCCAGCAAGGGAGTTCGCGTGATGAAGGTCAACGAGGGCAGCAAGGTTATCACCATGGCCCGCGCCCCGCATGACGACGAGGAAGAAATCAGCGCCGTAGAAGACGACGGCACCGCCGAAGAGGGCGAAGATGAGCCCGTAACGGAAGCGGAAGATGTCATCCGTGACGATGAACCCGCAGAAGAAACAGAAGAAACCACGGAAGAGTAATTTTCCGGGCAATAAAAAAGAGCGTTGGTCAGAAGACCGGCGCTCTTTTTGCAATTTTTCAGTTACGCGTTCGGATCCATAATGGCGCCGTGACCGCAGCAGTAGGTGTACACGTCCGTCGGGAACAGGCTCTGCAAATATTTGCGCTCCGCGGCAGCGCGGCGGGAATCGAGGTTCACGGTGGTCATTAAATACGGTGCAAGCAGGTTAAAATCATACTGCTCTTTTGAAAAGCCCTTGATGTTCACCATGATGTCGCCGCTGAAAACAATGCGGTGCGCGTCGTCCACAAGCACGATCTCGCCTTTAAAGTGCCCGCCGTTGCCGTCGAAAACGCGCAGGGTAAGACCCTCAAACTCCAGCGTGCCGCGCGGGGAGATGGGTGCGTCGCTTGCAGGCTCTGTGTGCTCAATAACGCGCAGCGTGTGCATATCGGGTGGCGTGTAGCCCGTCATCAGCTTGCAGATGCGGTTATACGGCGCACAAATGCGGTTCTGCTCGCGCAGATCGGGCAGACCGTTGTTCTGCAAGGCGAAATTCAGCCGCGTTTCCTCGTTCACATAGAATGTGTCGAACAGGTCGTGCAGGCCGCAATGGTCGATGTCCGCATGCGTGACGATAAGCGTGCGCTCCATATTGTCAAAGTTCGGGAACAGGCTGCGGAAAATCTTCAGCATCTCGTCCTTGTAGCACGGGAAGCCGCAGTCGATGAACAGCAGCTTGCGGTTTTTCTCCAGAATATACGTGTTGCCCCCGCACGGCGGCTCGATGATGTGCATTGTAAACCCGCCGAACAGACTGCGCTGCGAAATGCGCGCGCGGAAGTTTTCGCCTTTAAAGCTGTGCAGCATCTCGGCGATTTTGCCGATGTACGAAAACGTCTTGTGCGGCGCTTCGCCTTTTTCGTCAAGGTGCTGCATCAAAAGGTTGGAGTCTGCAATGAGCGCGTCCATATTTTCCTGCGGCAGGTGCAGGGTAGAAGCCAGCTGGTGCGCAAACGAAAGGTAAAATACCGTGTTATCGAGCACCTTTTGGCTTTTGTCGTAGTTTAAAACACGCATTTCGCACAGCTTTGCGGCGCGGTCTAAAAACGCCTTCGTCTGTGCGGGATCCTGAATGTAAATGCCGACCTTTAAATCCTGATGGTCGGTGTCGTTTTCCTGCCCGCTCATGTACGTGATGTTAAAATTAAAGCTGTCGATGAGCTCCAAAACGGGCAGCACGGCGCTCGGTACGTTCGGCAGGTGGAATTCCAGCAAAATCGTTCTGCCGGGGTTATCCTCGTTTAAAATGTAGCCTACGTCGTTTAAACGCACAGCGATGGTATCAAGCTGCGCCTGCGAGCCGCTGACCTCCAAAAACAGCACGTGCAGGTCAACGGCTTTATTGTAGCTGACGCGCGTGATGTTCGCGCCGGACTGCGCCACAATGCGCGTAGCCTTCAAAAACGCACCGGCCTTGTTCGGTAGTCGCGTGATGAATGTTCTTCTCATGCGCGCCTCTTAAAGCTTGCCGGCCTTTACGAGCGCGGCGGTCTTCAAAATGCCCACCTGCGTTTTGGAATCGGGGATTTCATTGTTTAACACCATTTCAACGGCTTTGTCGAGCGGAATGCGCTCCACTTCAAGGAACTCATCCTCGTCTAAGTGCATTTCGCCTTTTTGGGCCACACGGCACGCCCAGATGCGGATGATCTCGCCGCAGTAGCCGGGAGAGGGGTACAGATTGCCGAGCGAAATGTAGTTTTCGCCCGTGGTGCCGGTTTCCTCCATCTGCTCGCGCTTTACGGCCTCAAACGGGTCTTCACCCTTTTCCAGTTTGCCGGCGGGCAGCTCCAGCAGCACTTCCTTGTACGGATAACGGAATTGGCGCACAAGCAGCACTTCGTTTTGTTCGGTCAGCGCCGCCACGCACACGCCGCCGTTGTGGCACACAACCTCTCTTGCACTCGTTTTGCCGTTTTCCAGCTCCACGGTGTCGCGCAGCACCTTGATGATGCGGCCCTCAAACTTTGTTTCGCTTGTCAGTGTTTTTTCAAAGAGCTTCATAAACTGTCGTTCCTTTCTCTTTATGATAAAAACTGCTTGATTTTCTCGGGGATATTACCCTACTATTATATAAACATTTTCTTAATTTCGCAAGGCACGGGCGGGATTCTCTTGCATAAATCCCGCGAATGTGGTACATTTTATCAGAACCAAAAATTTCTCGCGGCGGTGCCGCGTGCCATATCCCATTTTTGAAAGGAACATGAACATGAAAACCTGCATTCGTTTGCTGTGCGCCGTTTGCTGCGCCGCGATGCTGCTCACCATGACCGCCTGCTCGGGCGGCAATAAAAATACGTCTTCCGCCACGGCAGAAGCGACCCCTGCGCCGGAGATCACTCCTGCGCCGGAGGCAACAGCGGCCCCCGAAGAAGAACCCACCCCTGCGCCCGAAGGCGACACGTCCTCCGAAACGGGCGAAAATCGCCACACAAGCACCTTGCCGGTACCGGAAACGGGCAGCGAGAAATTCCGCGCCGCGTTTAAAAACAACCCCATCGATACGCAGTATGCGGACGATATGGAAACGGCGGGCTCTGTTGCGAGCATGATTACTGCGTGCAACACGGCTTCCGACAGCTGGAAAGAGCAGATTGATTCCGTCTACACGCAGATTTTGGAGCATGGCGACGATAAAACGGTCGAAACCGTCAAAGAGGAGCAGTCCCACTGGGTGAACGAGCAAAGCACCGCTTTGCAGGACATCCGCGATTCCGTATCGGAGAATGACCCCCTTGCGGCCATCACCGTGGCAGAGAGCATCATGGTCTATTACCGCACAAGGGCCATTGACCTTTGCGCCGTATTATACGACATTAACGGCACGTTGGCGTTCGGCTAAAATCTAAAAACACAGAGGATTTGTATATGAAAAAAGCATTCGGCGCAATTTTGATCGCGGTTATTCTCATTGTCTGCGTTGTTACCCTCACGGTGCAGCGCGGCGAAAACGCCATGCTGGAGTTCCCGGAGCGCCCCGCAGAGGGCTGCACGGTGCTGTCTCTTGAAATTACCGACGGCAAAGCGCAGACCGAAGTCATCGGCACGTACAACGTAAATGAAAATGTGCTGACGATGAACACCTCGGCGCTTGAAAACGCAGAGCCTACCGAAAGCGGCGAAAACTACACATACACGCTGCCGGAAAGCATCCCGAATTTTTATTTCAGCGACACCACGCAGGGCCTTTTGCTCTACAAGGGTTATTTATACGTGGTGACGGCGACGACGAGCGGCCAGACGCTGGAAATCATAAATCTGAAAACCGGCACCCTCGGCGGCAAAATCTACTATTCGCAGTTTTTGAAGGAAGAAACGTCCTCCGCGGCGGAATAAAGCTTTTCTCGACAAGCTAAAAGGCAGCCTGCATGTACATGCAGACTGCCTTTTTTTACGAAAAATTACTTATTAAACGGGTTCTCGGACGGATAGGGCAGGGACTTCGGCTGGTTGTAGCCGATGTCTGCTACGCCGAGGTACTTGAAGACCTCAAACAGCGCCTTGCCGTAGTGACCGAACGCCACTGCGCCGTGGTGCGGGAAGTTCTTCTCAATGAGCACATGGCGGTAGAAGCGGCCCATTTCCGGGATGGCGAATACGCCGATGGAACCGAAGGAGTGGGACGGTACGTTCAGCACTTCGCCCTCTGCAACGTATGCGCGCAGCTGGGTGTCGGCCGTGCTCTGAAGACGGAAGAACGTGATGTCGCCCGGGGCAATGTCGCCTTCGAGCGTGCCCTGCGTAACCTCAATCGGCAGGGAGCGCGCCATGATCTTCTGGTACTTCATGGAGCAGAACGCCAGCTTCTTGGAGCAGGTGTTGCCGCAGTGGAAGCCCATGAAGATATCCTTCTGCGTGTACGTGGTCTTGTCCTTGATGTCGCTGTTGTAGAGGTCTGCCGGGACGGTGTTGTTGATGTCGAGCAGCGTGACGGCGTCGAGGCTGACGCAGGTGCCGATGAACTCGGAAAGCGCGCCGTAGATGTCCACTTCGCAGGAAACCGGGATGCCCATGCCGGTGAGGCGGCTGTTGACATAGCACGGAACAAAACCGAACTGCGTCTGGAATGCCGGCCAGCACTTGCCTGCAATGGCGACATACTCGCGGTAGCCGCGGTGCTCCTCTACCCAGTCGAGCAGGGTGATCTCATACTGTGCGAGCTTCGGCAGAATCTCGGGCTTCATGTTGCCCTTGCCGAGCTCTTTTTCCATGTCTTCGACGACCTTCGGGATACGCGGGTCGCCCTCGTGCTTATTGAACGCCTCAAAGAGGTCGAGCTCGGAGTTTTCTTCAATCTCAACACCGAGGTCATAAAGCGGCTTAATGGGCGCGTTGCAGGCGAGGAAGTTCAGCGGGCGCGGGCCGAAGCTGATGATCTTGAGGCTCTTCAGGCCGATGATCGTTCTTGCAATCGGCATGAACTCGTGAATCATGTCCGCGCACTCGTCAGCGGTGCCGACCGGGTATTCCGGAATGTAAACCTTTACATTGCGCAGCTTCAGGTTGTAGCTGGCGTTCAGCATGCCGCAATATGCGTCGCCGCGGCCGTCCATGAGGTCTTCTGCGGATTCTTCCGCGGCCGCACAGAACATAACGGGGCCGTCAAAGTGCTTTGCAAGCAGCGTCTCGGAAATTTCCGGACCGAAGTTGCCAAGGTAAACGACAAGCGCGTTGCAGCCTGCGTTCTTTACGTCTTCAAGCGCCTGTACCATGTGGATCTCGCTCTCCACGATACATACGGGGCACTCATAAATTTCGGTAGCACCGAACTTCTTTGTGTAAGCGTCGATCAGTGCCTTTCTGCGGTTGACAGAAAGGGATTCCGGGAAGCAGTCACGGCTGACGGCAACAATGCCGACCTTGACCTGGGGAATGTTGTTCATAAAGTGATTCCTCCTGTAAATAAACGGGTGTGTATGTGTTTTGTGCCGAAAAAACGGCGCAAACGATTTGTATGTACAACTCATACACGGCTATTGTAGCGCATCGCGCGGAAAAAATCAACAGGAAAAAACGGGGTTATTATTCGTCTTCGTCTGTAATCTCCGGGCGGATGAACTCAAAAATGCACAGGGCGCCGGCGTTTTTGCACACTTTGTATTCCTCTGCCGTGCGCAGCGTCCAATTCACTTCCTGCATCTTCATTTTGTCGCAGGCAATGCGGTGGCTGATGTTGTTTCTGAAATGCACGTCATACGCTTCAAAGTGCGGGCGGGTGAGGACATTCGTCCACAAGTTTCTCCAGAACAGCGCGCGGAAAAAGCCCTTGCACTCCTCGTCCTTGCCTTCAAAGTGGCCCATCAGCTGACCGCGCAGCACATACGGGTGGTTCTTCCTGAACCACTGCACAATGTACGGGTCAAATGATTCTACGCAGTACGGGCCTTTATAGTTGCGCAGCAGCTCCCACACGAGCGGGCACAGCAGATCGGCATCGTCGTAGTGCTTCAGTTCAATGATGAGCGGCGTTCTGCCGTCCACAAGCGCCAGCACGTCGCTGAAAAGCGGTACGCGCTCCTCGGTGTTCTGCAAACGGTACTGCTGTAATTCCTTATACGTCAGGTCGCCGATGGAAACATCCGCGCCGCAGACGCGCTTTAAGCTGCGGTCGTGGTGCACAACGACCTTCTTGTCCTTTGTCAGCTGCAGGTCAAACTCTATGCCGTAGCCCGCTTCCACAGCTGCCTTAAAGCCTGCCATGGAGTTTTCCGGCACGGAAAGATCTTTTTCGTGCAGGCCGCGATGGGCGTAGTCATATTTTTTCATCTCGGCAAAATCGCCGCGCGGCGAAGCCGGCGCAATGCAGAAAAGCCACGCCAGAAAGCCCAGACATACAACAATCAGTACGATCAAAATTCCCCAAATCATTTTTACCCTCTACTTTACTTTTTAAGTTTATTTCGGCACCTTGATTTCTTCCAGCTTTTTGCGGTACTGCAAAGGCGTGGCGTCGTATTCGGTGCGGAATACTTCGATGAAATAGCTCATGGAGTTAAAGCCACAGTCCATGGCAATGTCGAGCACGCGCAGATTTGTGGCGGTGAGCAGCTCCAGCGCGTGGCTTAAACGCACGCCGTTGATGAATTGCACCGGCGTTTTCAGTGTATACTGTTTGAACACGCGGCAGAAATGTCCCTCGCTCATGCCGGCGGCGTGCGCAAGCTGCTGTACGGAGACGGCAGACCGGTAATTTTCCTGTATAAACGCAATGGCAGCCTTGATGCTGTCCGCTGCGGCGCGCTTAGAAGCGCTGATGCGCGCCGACACGCCGTTTTGCACCAGTGCGCCGAACGCCGAAAGCATGGCGGCTTTTACGGGAAACTCAAAAAACGGCGGGCGGTTTTCCAGCATCGTGTACGCGGTCTGGAACGCGGCGGAAACGCTTTCATGCAAATTTGTTCCGGCTCTGATCAGCCGCGGCACGGTCAGCTCGCCGTCCAAAACGGGCTGTATGTACTTTACGCGGATGATGTCATTTGCGGTGCTGCACAGCAAATCGGGGCTGAACACGATGGCTTCAAAGTAAAGCTCCTCGCCGGCTTCCATCGGCACGGCGGCGTGCAGCTCTCCGCTGTTGAAAAACACAATGTCTCCGGCGTGGGCCTCAAACAGATCGGTGCCGCACTGCACGGTCAGCGTGCCCTGCATCACACGGAAAAGCTCCATTTCGCTGTGCCAGTGACAATCAAGCGCGTGAAAGCGGTCTTCGCGTCGTATGCAGTAGTTCATCACGGGCATCAGTGCGTCGCCGTGGCGGCGGGCCTCCCGCATGCGGTCAAATTGATTTTTGTCCGTAAAACGCACCTCCTTTTAGACTCAGTGGTCAGGATTGTTATAAAAGCGGACAAATTAGCGGTAGACTTTCCAAAGCATATCGCTTATACTTATGATAGAGCAGGCGCACGAAAAGCGCAAGTGCCAATAACAGAATTTTTGATTTTTTTTGAAAGGCAGTGAGCTGAATATGAAATTTACGAAAGGCTACTGGATGAACCTTCCCGGCGTGACAAACACGGACGCCGTGCAGGTTCGCGAAGTCAAGGTAGAAAACGACCGCGTTTACCTCTACACCGTGCCGTACCACGCAGACATGCGCGCCATGGGCGGCCCGCTTCTGGAAATGTACATTTCCTCTCCGCAGCCGGATATCATCCGCACGGAAGCGTACCACTTTATGGGCAGCAACCAGAAAATGCCGGCGTTCGAGCTGAACGACGCACACTGCGCACTGGAGGTCGAGAACACCGAAACGACCGTGACGATCAAGAGCGGCAACACAAAGCTCGTCATCGGCAAAAACCCGTGCAGCTTTGATTACTACTATAAGGACAAGAAGCTGACAAGCATCGGCAACCGCTTCGGCAACGCGATGATCAGCACCATCTCCACCCCGGACGGCAACTACATGCGCGCCCAGATGAACCTTGACATCGGCGAAAAGGTCTACGGCCTCGGCGAGCGCTTCACCCCGTATGTGAAGAACGGCCAGACCGTGGAGACCTGGAACGAAGACGGCGGCACCTGCACCGAAATTTCTTACAAGAGCATTCCGTTCTACATCACGAACCGCAACTACGGCGTGCTCGTGAACGACCCGGGCCCGGTCTCCTATGAGATCTGCTCCGAGCATGTCACGCGCGTACAGTTCTCCGTGCCGGGCGAAAAGCTCGACTTCATGGTCGTTGGCGGCGACAGCATGAAAAACGTGCTTGAAAACTACACCACGCTTTCCGGCAAGCCCGCACTGCCGCCGGCATGGACATTCGGCCTGTGGCTCACCTCCTCCTTCACAACGAAGTACGACGAAGAGACCGTCATGGGCTTCGTAAACGGCATGAAAGAGCGCCACATTCCGCTGCACGTGTTCCACTTCGACTGCTACTGGATGAAGGAAAACGAATGGTGCAACTTCGACTGGGATCGGGCCATGTTCCCGGATATCGAGCACCAGCTGCAGGTGATGAAGCACGAAAACAACCTCAAAATCTGCGTTTGGATCAACACCTATATCGGCCAGAAGTCTCCGCTGTTTAAGGAAGCGAAGGAGCTTGGCTACCTCCTCAAAAAGCCGAACGGCGACGTTTGGCAGTGGGATCTGTGGCAGGCTGGCATGGGTATCGTGGACTTCACGAACCCAGGTGCATGGAAGTGGTATCAGTCCAAGCTGCGCCACCTGCTCGACCAGGGCGTCGATTGCTTCAAAACCGACTTCGGTGAGAGAATCCCGACCGATGTTGTTTACTACGACGGCAGCGATCCGCTCCGTATGCACAACTATTACACCTACCTTTACAATAAGTGCGTTTGGGAAGTGCTTGAAGAGTACAAGGGCAAGAACGAGGCGTGCCTCTTTGCAAGAAGCGCTACGGTCGGCGGACAGAAGTTCCCGGTACACTGGGGCGGCGACTGCTCGTCGAACTACTCCTCCATGTCCGAATCCCTGCGCGGCGGCCTTTCTCTGTGCCTTTCCGGCTTCGGCTTCTGGAGCCACGACATGAGCGGTTTCGAGGGTAAGGCTCCGGCGGACGTTTACAAGCGCTGGGCGGCGTTCGGCCTGCTCTCCACGCATTCCAGACTGCACGGCTCCGATTCCTACCGTGTGCCGTGGCTGTTCAGCAAGGAGGGTGAAGAGAACGGCGAGGAATCCGTAGCCGTTGTCCGTAAGTTCTCCGAGCTCAAGTGCACCCTGATGCCGTACATGTTCTCCACTGCGGTCAATACACATAAAACGGGCGTGCCGACCATGCGCGCCATGGTTCTGGAATTCCCGGATGACATCCCGTGCGAAGACCTCGACCGCCAGTATATGCTCGGCGATAGCCTGATGGTCGCGCCGGTCTTCACGAAGGAAGGCGACGTCACGTACTACCTGCCGGAGGGCAAGTGGACGCACCTGCTCTCGAACGAAAAGCGTGAGGGCGGTCACTGGCTGCGCGAGAACTACGATTTTTTCTCTCTGCCGCTCTTTGCAAGAGAGAACTCCATCGTCGCCATCGGCGCGAACAACCAGCAGCCGGATTACGATTACGGCAAGGACCTCACCCTGCACGTTTTCGAGCTTTCCGATCAGGCAAGCGCAAAGGTTTGCGACAGCAAAGGCAACGATATGCTCAGCGTTTCCGCAGTGAACGAGAACGGTGTTATCACCTTCAAGTTCGACGGCAAGGCAGAGAACCTCAGCGTGCTGCTGCGCAACGTGGAGAACGTGAAGCACGTCTCCGGCGCAGAAGTCGAGCAGAGTGAGCTCGGCACCGTCCTGAAGGTCAACGCAGACCTCAGCGACGTTGTTGTAACGCTCTGATAAAATAAATCCAACACCCGCAGAACGGCATGAAAAACCGCCCTGCGGGTGTTTTTCTGCAACGCTTTATGCGACCAAAAAGAAAGCGCAGAGCACGGGGAAAACCCACGCTCTGCGCTTATCTTTATCTTAGAAAAATTACTTCTTGCTGTTCAGATATTCCTGAATGGCAGAAAAGACCTTGTCAACATCCAGGCCGTGTACGGCACATGCGTCCTCAAGGGACTCGTGGATGGAGGACGGGCAGCCTACGCAGTGCATGCCGGACTGCATCAGCACATAAGCGATGCCGCGGTCATAATCCAGCATTTCGCCCATAGTGGTCTGCTTTGTGATTTCCATCTGAAAACATCCTTTCTTGGTATAACATCCCATCGGGTCGCCCCGATCTATCCGTATAAATCAAATTCCCGCAAACTTCGCGTGAACTCTAATCTACACGAATTTAGTATACAATAGGATATGCCAAAAAGCAAGTGTTTTTGCAGATTTTTGGCATATCCCTTAAATTGGAAGAAACGACAAAACAGGGGGGAAAATTCAGTCAACTTGCGCCTTGACGTTGCTGCGCGTTTTCCTTTATAATCAAGATAGAAAAATATTACCATTTTCAGAAAGGCGGATGATTTTATGAAAAAACGAATGACCGTAATGCTTTCTTTGTGCCTTAGCTTGCTCCTGCTTTTGTCCGCCTGCGCTTCGGGCGGCAGCACGGCAAAAAATGCGGAAAAAGCCGCGGCCGCGTTGGCGGAAAGTATGCTGAACGCGCCGAGTGAGCCCATGCAGCGCTTCGGCAGTATTTTGGAAAGCGGCGAAGAAAGCGCCCTTACGGCGTACAGAGATGCTTGGGAAGACGAAAAGGCGCTGTGCAGCGAAAACGGCTTCACGAGCTTCATTGAAGAAGTACTGACCATGCAGCTTATGGCGGACGAAATGAACGAGACCGTGAAGGTGACCGCCGTCAAGACCGAGCCTTACGAAGAAAAAGACCGCGTGGTGCGCTTTACGGCCGACGTCACCGTGAACGATACGGAAAACATGACGGTTAATGGCAAATGTCAGTTCGATGAAGACGGCAAAGTCTCGTTCATCGAGCTCGATACGAACGAACTTGAGATGACGCTCATCGCAAACGATAACGCCGACCCCACGCAAAAGCCGCCCGCAAACGGCAACGCCATCACTTTAAATGAGTAAGCAAAAGCCCGCACAAAAGGGCGGTATTCATAAGACAGTAACAGTCACAGTAGCTTGCTCTGCTGTGGCTGTTTTTGTATTTTATCCTGTTATGTGATAATATGGAACTGAACAGACCTACAAATCGAAAGTTGAGGAGGAAGTAAGTATGCTAAACAACAAAGGGTTCGACCTTTGGGCTGATAGTTATGACAAAACTGTCGGCATTTCTGATGAGGAAAACACATACCCTTTTGCCGGTTATAAAAAGGTTCTTGGGTTCATTTTTCAGACTATAATGCGAGCCGGAAATGCCGCTGTGCTGGATATTGGATTCGGAACAGGCACATTAACGGCAAAACTATACGAGCGAGGCTGTTCCATTTATGGGCAGGACTTTTCATCAAGAATGATTGCGTTGGCATCTGAGAAAATGCCAAATGCACATTTTTACCAGGGGGACTTTTCAAAAGGGCTTGTCGAACCATTGCGTAGCTTTCGTTATGATTATATTGTTGCGACATACGCACTGCATCATTTGACGGATGCGCAAAAGAGCGACTTCCTGTTAGACTTGCGTAACTACTTAAAGGAAAACGGTAAAATTATTATCGGCGATGTTGCCTTTGAAACACGAAAGGACTTAGAACAGTGTAAATTGAAGGCAGGAGACACATGGGATAATGATGAAATCTACTTTGTCGTTGAGGAACTGAGAAAAGATTTTCCGGCTCTTTCATTTACGCAAATGTCCGATTGCGCGGGAGTCCTGATTTTGGACTGACAACTTCCAGTTTGTCGAACAGACAAGGGCGCACTTCTATACGGGTTGACCCCGTATGTGTGCTCTGCGAGGCGTAACGCCCGGAAAGTGTCTGGGGCGTTTTCCTTCACTGCGTTCCGAACAAGAGACTGTATCCCTTGCGCCGCTTTGCGGCTATCCTCTTAAGGCAAAAGGCGTGACTTTCGTGGTCACGCCTTTTGTATATTTTACTGTCTTACGGACACCCGGCTAAACTGCGAGCTTCATCTTTTGAATTCGGCATGCGAGGCACATAAAACCGCCTGCAAGCCGAATTTCTGTTTTTAAACATAAAAAAACGAACATCCTATTGGATGTCCGCTTTAAGTGTTGGCGCCAACCTATCGTCCCGGGCCGTTGCCAGCCGAGTATTTTCAGCACAAACGAGCTTAACTTCTGTGTTCGGTATGGGAACAGGTGGACCCTCGTTGTAATCAACACCAACTATTCTGTTTGCCGTCTCATCTGACGGCTTTGTTATAATACCACATCCATTCTGAAATTGCAAGCCTTTTTTCAAAAAAATTTCAAAAAGTTTTGAGAAACCTATATATAGTTAAAATTCAACTAATTTTTCTAAATATAGAAACTGAAAACACAAAAATATCCGTATGCACGCGGCGGTACATACGGATATGAAAAACTCTTTTGAAATTTACGTCGTAAAAACAAGGTCACATTGCTTTTCAACGGGGTAGGAAGTGAAGTAGAGGTTCTCGAGCGGGATCCATTTTTCCACGAACATCTTGTGCCGCGCGGGGCCGTTGCGTTTTAAAATGCGTGCGCTCTGCGTCTCCGGCGAGGTCTTGAGAAAGATTTTGAGATCGTAGAGCCCGATGAGCTCCGGGTGCGTAGAGTACGAGCCCTCTAAAATGTTCAGCGTCTTCGGCGTGACCTGCACCGCGTCGCCGAGGTCCATAACGCCGCAATCGAACACGCGGTAGGAAAACGACTCGTTCTTCGGAATCTGCTCCAGAATATCCGACAAAATACGCTCCCAGTGCACATTGCCGCCCGGGGTGGCGTAGCGCTCCGGCGTGCGCATGGGCATCGGCAGGTAAAAATCATCGGCGTGGAACAGGTTGCAGTCGTAAACGCTCTGCAAAAGTGCCGCAAACGTCGTTTTGCCCGAGCCGCACAGCCCGTCGATTGCAACCGTCACCGGGGCTTTTTCCGTCGTCAACTTATCGATCGCGATGAATGCCGGCAGAAAATCCGCATACGCTTTTTTCACCACGCGGTATGCCGGGTGATACGCACGGCGGTACGCTTCGCTGTGGTGCACGGCAGGGCAGCCCGCCGCGCGGTACGATTTCAAAAATGCCGCGTTTTCGGATTTGTCGAACAAATCGGCGTTTTCAAGCTCGTCCAAAAGTGATAAAAACGCCGTTTTGTCCGTGGGCGTGTCTTCGGAAGACGCTTTAAACATAGCAAAAAGTGTTTTCGGTGAAAGCTCCTGTAACGCGCTCAAGTTGATGCGCGCGTACTGCTCGCCGAGGGCTTCCGTGTACGGTGCATCAAGGTTGGCAATCTCCGCTTCCTTTAATAAATATAGATACGCGCCGTCGGGGGCGCTCAAAAAGTGGCCGCCGCCAAAGCTTGCCTGGTACAAAAACTTCACCGCGTCCTGCACTTCGGCTTCGGGGTGCGTTTTCAGGTGGGCACACAGCGCTTCAAACACGCGGCTCACAGCGCAGCAAGCTCCTTGTAGCAATCCTTCAGCGCCGGGTACAGCTTCGTGTACATGCGGTAGAACGCCTCGTACTTCGGCACGTTTTTCTCAATCGGCTCCTGCGGGGCGTTGAGGCGAATAACGCGGCGGCAGCCCTCCTGTACGGATGGGTACAGCCCTGCGCCCACACCGGCGAGGATGGCAACGCCCAGCGCCGGGCCTTCCTTGGAAACGACTGTGCGCACGGCGCAGTTATACGTATCGGCAAGCATCTGACGCCACAGTTTCGAGGAACCGCCGCCGCCGCAGGCGAGCATGCCGTCAATGGAAACGCCCATGGTTTTCAGCACCTCCACGCTGTCGCGCTGGGAGTATGTTACGCCCTCCATCACGGCGCGGAGCATGTCGTACTTCGTGTGCATGGCGGAAAGGCCGATGAACGCGCCGCGGCAGTCCGGGTCAAGGTGCGGAGTGCGTTCGCCCATGAGATACGGCAGATAAAGCAGAAATGGATTACGGAGCGTATCCGGTTATCCATTGATGTATTCGGCAAGTGTCCTGAGAAACTGGCAGGCATTATCA